>Ga0208154_10061_pt1 | contig 35064 bp, 26 predicted proteins | sample Wag4S2014_11_5_FD_187354 | JGI IMG/M metagenome (GOLD analysis project Ga0208154, IMG submission 187354) | Deep subsurface shale carbon reservoir microbial communities from Ohio, USA - Utica-2 Time Series 2014_11_5 (SPAdes) (version 2) ...
GTATAACGTCCCTGGGATTTCCGACGTGCCTGTGCCTTTAGGCCTGGCGGAAAGCTTGCCTTTATATTTCTTGCTGCCTGAGATTGCAAGCTTTGTGACAGAAGGCATGACGCCAATCACATGTTATGTGAAGTCTAGCTTTTAAAAGTTATCACTAATTTATTCTGAAGTTTTGAATTGAACTTTTATTTTTATAAGTCTTCTTATATTATTTCCTTCTATTTCCCTTATATAAGGAACATCAATAGTAAAAACAGTATCTCCATTATTTGCCTTATCAATTTGTTTTATTAGTTTATTTTTAATTATGTTTGGAACTGAAAATGTAATGATTTCTTCCTCAATTGCTAATTCAAAAAAAGTTTCATATTCGTTGCTATCTCTAGATATTTTTTCTGCTACTATTATTTCAGATAAATTATCTAATTCAGTTAAAGAATCAATATTTGGAAGCCAATTATTAGTACCGATTAAAGCAATAGGATAAAAACCATCTAAAATACCTATTGTTGCAGAAATATCACTAATCTTATTATGAAATTCACTTTCTTTGAAGTCATTAATTATCTTCTTTTTATTTTTCAATTCATTATTTTGTTTTTTTATTTCAACAAATTTGTCTATATTTTTTATAAGAGGTTTTAAAAAAGAATTATTTTGAAATGAAATAATAGAAATATTATGAGCCCAAGCATATTCTTGAGAATCTTTTGAAAAACTAGTTGCACTAAAAAAACATCCTACATCTGTATATCGTTTAGAATAATTATTAGAATTACTTTGTGAAACAAAATAATTTTCAGATATATCTTTCATTACTCCAACAAAACTCCTAAGATGTTTTAGTTCAATTTTATTTTTAGAAAAACACTTGCATTCGCAAATTAATCTTATAGGATACATGAACGCAGTGGGAAATGCTAATTCTCCAAATGCATCTATTTGATGACTTGCTCCTCTACCTTTTACATTATCAGTTTTAACATTAACGTATCCAAAGCTTTTTAACAACTCCCAAATAACTGATTCAAAAATATACCCTTTAGCTTGATAATCCCTCATAAAATTTCTCCTTATTTTGAAAATTTATTTTTACAGAACATATTGCTGGATTTCACATAACGATTCTGGGATTCGCGGTGTGCCCGGTGTCTACAGACCTGGGGCAAAGTTAGCTATCATATCCGTAATTGTTCAAGTGCTAACTTTGTACCAGAGGGCATGCCGTTAATCCCATGTTATCTGTCTGTTATAGCAACATCGACTATATTACTTCTCATTTATCTTCAAAACTCCGGACCTATATCCTCTTTTTTGCAACGGTCTTTCCGCAAAAAACTTAACCATCAGTCGGCAGTTTTGAAGATAATGCTATGACCTCTCATAAAATTGATCATGGTTTTCTATTTCTTAGTGCACTCAGGTTCGTTAATACCTTGCAGTTTCTATTTACCTACCCTGGAGAAAGTATAAAAATATCATCCTGCGATAACCAAACCCTTTCTCTTGGTCTTATTAGCTGCAGTAACTTTTGCTATAATGTCAGATAACGTCCCTGGGATTTCCGACGTGCCTGTGCCTTTAGGCCTGGCGGAAAGCTTGCCTTTAAATTTCTTGCTGCCTGAGATTGCAAGCTTTGTGACAGAAGGCATGTCCCGAAGGGTAGGCTTGCTCTTTAGCCTAACGGCAATCCCATGTTATACGCTGTAATGATTTGCTGCGTAAAAGTTATCCTCTTCTTCAACTTACTGAATTATGATATTAACTCTTAACCAGCAGATAAGTTCATAAATTCTGTACTATATTACATCTTCACGAAGTGCGTGAAGATCGAACAGTGACTAATTTTCTTTCTGATATATGTAAATAATTTTGTAAATTATAATTCTCCAAGTTCATTGGTAAAGCCGCTGAAAACTTACAATTATTATTTCCTTCATTTGCAGGAGTTAATACATCTCAGTTAGCGATGCCCCAACCCTTCTTTTATCTTTTTCTCTTATTTGCTGATGTTTAATCATTATTGCGTATAACGTTACTGGGATTTAAGAAGTTTATGAGGCTTAGGGCGAACGCCCTTGCCGAATAAATTTGCAATGGAGCGCAGCGGAATCTTCAATCCCATGTTATGCGAAGTCCCTATTCACAATTAACGTCCACAACATTTTTTATATTTCATTCTTTTTTGTGATTTTGGATTTATAGCACCACAAGGACATGGATCATTTCTTTTAACATTTTTATCTTTTATAAAAATATCATTATCTATATTAAGTCTAATAATAGGAAAAACAAATTTAAATCCTGCATATTGAATTTCTTCCATTAATATTTTAAAGTCTTTATTCCATTCAGGAAGATAATTACGTGATCTTATTTTTTTATTTATTAATTTCAAATTACCATTATATTTTTCAAAAAGTTTCAATAAACTTTTTTCAGTTATTATCGGGATTGAATCATCTAAAACAGAACTACCTATATTATTTTTAGATACTACACATCCAAATATACTTTCTACCTCATCATCAAATTTTGATCCAAATAATCTTTCTAAAGCATCTTCTAAATTATTATCTAGATATTCCATTATATCTTTGATTTGAGATATTCCTTTGCTTAAATCTTTATCTCTTGCACAAACTTCTTGTATAGAATCAGTAGGTATTAACCATTTAATTTCTCCAATGAGTAAAGCCTTTGTTTTAGAATCAAAACAAGCCATATCTATATCAGGTAGTTGAGATGGCAAATCAGTTTGATAAGAAAATTGTAAATTCGGTAATTCATTTTCAAATTCACTCTTTATTGAACTAATCATAATATTTTCTTTTTTATTTGATAATCTTGAATAGCTAGCTTGTTCAATTTTATTAATTAAAGTTATTAAGTTTCTCTCAGCACTATTATTAATAATTAAATTAGGAGATATAGCATATAGGTCTTCCTTTAAATTAATAATAGGTTGCCATACTACATCTATATTTTTAATTTTATAGTTATAAGTTATAAAATCTATAATTGATTCTACTTTATCATTTGATAAATCAGTTTTTGATATAAATAACTCACATAAATCTTCATAATTATAAATCAAAACTACACTTTCGACTGCTGCTCCTTTTACCCCTGAGCGCAAACATGCTATATTATGTATTAAGCATTTTGTTAATAATACATTCCAAAATTTTTTAAATTCTCCTATAGTAAAATTATTAAAGTGCCAATTATCAGGTAAATTAAATGTTTTTTCAATCTGCATTAAACTTATTTTTTCAAAAGAATTCCAAATAGCTTCAGTTATTGAATATTTAATTGTTTCGTCAAAAGAAATAGAGTTTACTAATTCTTGATTAATTTTTTGAAATTCTTCTATGTTTTCTTCAAAATCTTTTAAAGGAATTTCTGAAACTTTTAATTGTTCGCGATATGTTAATCCTATAGAGTCAATCAAATTATCATCTTCAAATAAATTAAATTTAACTTTATTATTTTCTTTATCAACTTCTACATCATGCCGATCTCTAGACCATAAAATATAAGAATCACACAAATTTCTATAAAAACCTGCATGTTCTAATGTTTTTGTAGCCATTCTATAAAATTCTCCATCTATTGTATTGTCAATTTTAAAATCTATATCATTACAATTATTATATGCCCAATTAATAGCCATATCTATTTTATCTAAATGATTATGTATTAATAAATCCATATTTTCTGGAGAACCTGACATTATTGCCATAGGAACTTGCATCCTACATAGATCTTCAAAAACTCTTAGTAAATATAATATAACTTTCCCTCTTGGTTTGTGAAATAATGGAAAAGACTCATGTTCAACATCTATTATTCTTTCAATTTCTCTAACATATTCTTCAATATCTTTGTCCATAAATACAAAACTCCTTTCAATTGTTTTAGGATTTCGCATAACGTTACTGGGATTTAAGAAGTTCATGAGGCTTAGGGCGACCGCCCTTGCCGAATGAATTTGAATGGAGCGTAGCGGAATCTTTAATCCCATGTTATGCGAAGTGCAAATCATTATGAAAACAATTCCATTAATTTTAATACAACTTCTTTCTTGCTTCCAATTTTTATCTTCGGTTCTTTCCTCCACCCTGATCCAACATTTTTTTTGCATACGTATCCATTTTTACATTCCATAATTCTATAATCCTTATTATTATAATTTTCAATATAGATAATATTATCTTTTATTTTCCAATCAGGTATCTCACCTAAATTATGTATTGCATATAAAAATTCTGCTGTTGTATTGTATCTTCTACTATAATTAGCTCTTGTTGCTTTTCTTAGTATTCTTTTTATCTTTGAATCACAATATAATGGTAACGTATTTAAATCTATTAATTTTTCTCTTTTCGCACGATTATATAAAACGTTATCTACAAACTTACTTTTTTCAAAATCACTTTCAAGTTTCTTATATTTTTTCATTTCTCGATTATTAAACCATTTGAGAGGATCATAGGGTAAATTCCCACCTAGAATTTGATACATTACTAATCCCACTTGATAAAGATCAGATGAAATATTATAAATATTTCTTTCATACGATTCTGGCGGTGTATATAAAGAAGCGTGGTTGGAACCACTTACATAAGGCTGGTCTTCTGGTAATCTTTTTATAGAACCAAAATCTGCTATTTTTGCATAACCTTTATCATTAACTAATATGTTTGCTGGTTTTAGATCTCTATGCACTAAAAAAAATGGGGGACTATGCATGGTACTAAGTCCATCTAAAATACTACGTACAATTTTTAATCCTTTTCTTAAACTTATTCTATTATTATTTATGTAATCATCTAAATCACCGTTTTTCAATTCTGAAGTTAAAAAATAAGCCCAACCACCATCAATTGTCCTAGCATCCCATACTTTCAATATATTCTTATGGCTAATACTTGACATTAATTGAACCTCTTTATGAAAATTTTCTCCAGAATAATAAAACTTTATAGCTATTCTTTCCTTAAATATTTGATGATATCCTAAAAAAATGTGACCATTTCCACCTTTATCAATATATTCATCAACTTCAATATCTCTCCTTAAACTTTCTAAAGCAGATAATATTTCTTTAGGTATTTGTTCAGAAATATTAGAATAATTAAATTCCATTATATTACTCCTCCAATAAATAGTAAGCTACTTTAAATGCATCATATTGGTATTTATATATATCATGTTTTTTTACTTCATATGGATTTTTTTTATAATAACTTGCAAGAGTTGCATAGTGAATAATTTCTGCTGTTGTATCAAGTGTTTGTATAATACCTTCAATAATAAATGATGCTGCACCACCTTGAACTTTACCTCCTGTTGGTCTTGATTTTATGCCTAGTTTTGAAATATTATGATTTTTAAAAAGACTAGAAACTGCTTGTCTAAAAGAATGAATTTGAGATTGTTGAGTAGAGTCTTCCAGCTCTAACTTATTAAAAGCTGTATTGCATATTTCAAAATCTGACTTATTTCCTGTTAGTATTATAAAAATGGCTTCCGAACCTTTAATTTGAATTCCACATACATTTTTACTCATTTTTTTCCTCCTAATAGTTTTTAAACTTTTTAACTACATTTCGCATAACGTCCCTGGGATTTGCGCTCGTGACTGGTTCCGCAGGAACTGGCGTAAAGCTTGCGTTTTCATATCCGTGATTGGTTAATCTGCAAGCTTTATGACAGAAGGCATGACGCCAATCACATGTTATATGAAGTATGGTGCCTAGCATGACTAAATGGGAGGTCCGATGATGGACCCGATTTGCCATGCGTTTTTTATATGATTTAATGTTTTTAACTTTTTAAATTATTATCTGTTTATTTTTGATTATAATCTTTTTTAAAATATGAAATAACCAATAATATTAACCCAACTATAGTAATTGCACTTCCAATAAAATTACTTGTTTTTCTTATTTCAACTACAGATAAATCCACCCAAAAAATTAACGGATTTATAAAAGTTAATACAAAATTTATTAAAAATGATATTGTTTTACCAATACCCAAAGCAAATCCGAATAGTATAAAAATATGTATAAAAGCTATTAATAACATAGCCAATATTATATAGAGTATAGAAAAATCTTGAATAATAAAAACAATAAGCATTATTATATTTATAGGTAATGTATATATTGGCATAGTTAAGGTTGTCTTTATAAATGATAATAAATTCGAGGATATTCTATTCTTTAATTTTTTTTCAATGTATGAATTAATACTGTCAATTATACTTTCATTTTTATCCTTTATTTTATCAGTAATAGTATTGAATATTTTAGTATAGCTGAACTTATAGAGTGCATAAATAATTAACCCTAACGGTAAATAAAGATACAAAAGTAGAGTTCCAAAAGATGGTATAAACCTAACTACAATTAGAACTATAATAACTGTAACTAATATTTTTAATAATTTCTTTTTCATAGCTATCACCTTTTTCTTCGAAAAGTAGGAGGTCCAAGGAGGTATCTGATTTTCTACTTTATCTCACATATATTTTTAATTAACTCAATTGATTGACAGACTGCACCATATTTCATATAACGTCCCTGGGATTTGCGCTTGTGCCTGATTCCGTAGGAACTGGCGTAAAACTTGCTTTTTCATATACGTAATTGGTTAACCTGCAAGCTTTATGACAGAAGGCATGGCGCCAATCCCATGTTATCTGAAGTCAGCTATTAATACATTTCATTTAATTAATATTTAGCTTCAAATGATTGTAAAATTATAACTGCAATCTTTAATGATGAATTGTGAGCTTTCAATGCATCTTGAATACTAATATTCTTTTCCCCATATCTTATTCCTGGTTTACAACTTACTTCTTCAATTAAAGAATTTGGTATATCCTTTAAACCTTGTTCTTTTGATAGTCTAACAAGTTCTTTTAATTCATGTGTTCATGGAAATTCCCCAGCTGTTTCTTTTAACCAAGCTTTAAATAATTTTTCTACTGCTTGTAATGATGACCATTTTGAGAGTCCAAGTGCTTTAGGGCGATTTATTAAATGAAAAACAGCCGCATCGAAATCATGAAGAGCTTCTTGAACTAATTTTATATTTTCGATTATAGTTATTTTTGTATAAAACTCCCAACCTAATAAAAATGTTTTGAAAATATTTTTACAATCATTTTGATTTAAAGAATTTTTTAATTCATCTGTTAAGTTAACTATACTGTCTAATATGTTATATGTATCAGTATTATCATTATTTCTGAAAGTCTTTTTTAAAGGTGAAACAATAAAATTTAATTTACCATATAATAAAGGAATTTTCATTAACCAAGGATCATCTTTTATTTCCACAATGATTTTTCCAATATAAAACTCTGATTCAAGATTATTATTATATCTTTTGTCATACCAGTTCATAATTCTAATAACTAAATCATCTCCATAATAAACACCAGGTTTAGGAGATCTATTAGGAGGACTTACTTTTAAATCAACTGAGTATTTTTCTGATATTTTGCCAATTGCATGAAGTGGGCGATTTACCATAGGAATTTCTTCTCGCCTTAATTTTTTATCAATATTTTCCATAAGCACTTTGAATTCAACCTCTGTTTCCGGGAATTTTTGATTTGATTTAGTCATTAATCTCCCCCCTCCAAAAAGCTGATTTCAGATAACGTTACTGGGATTTGCGCTCGTGCCTGGTTCCGTCAGGAACTGGCGTAAAGCTTGCTTTTACATATCCGTGATTGGTTAGCCTGCAAGCTTTATGACAGAAGGCATGGCGCCAATCCCATGTTATACGCCGTGCAATATTAAAATTTCATCAGATATAGGTTTTAATAATTCATTTTTTCCAAATAATAGATTTATAGTTTTTCTAGATATATTAGATTTTTTTATAATTATAGGAACTGGATAACTATTTTTTAGTTCTTTTCCATTATAATCAAAGGCTACTAAATCAAAACTAGCCAGCTCTCCAGATAAATTTTGTTTAATGATTTCCCCAAACTTTTTTAAATAATAATAATTACTAAATGAATGAGTATATCCTAATTTAGAAATATCTATTATTAATACATTAATATGTTCCCCAGGTAATGCTTCCGATTGTTCCTTATTAATTTTACTTCTTATTCTTCGTTTTATAAGATGTTCAAACATATAATCTGGAGCATAACCAGTTAGAGAAAAAGAGGAACTTGTTCTTCTAATTGGATATAAATTATTATCATTTGGAATATCATCAAGACTAACTTTAACTAATGTATTTATTTCATCTATTTCATAATCAATATTTTTTTGACCATTTTTAATTTTACTTAGAATATTTTTTATTACTTTACTTCGTTTTTTATGACTCTGAAATTTTTCTGTAAATTTCCATGGATTAAAATTTTGTAATGCTCCTTCAGAATTAAAATCATTAATAGTGTCAATATTAATGCTATATTTGTAATTAATAGGAAAATCGAGATTTAATAAACTAAGACGTAATTCATCTATAAAATAATTAAGTGGCCCCCAATCTCGAGGACAATATACTTCAATACTAAATGTTTCATAATTTTTTTCAGCATAAATATCAGGAATGAAGTCCGAATTTTTTATTGCATCAAATCCTTTAATATTAAAACCCTTATTTAATAAAGAATTTACCACAAACAATTCTGATACAGCAGATCCAAATCTTATATGATTTTTAGTTTTATATAAGATTGGTTGATCCCAACCATTTTTAAGTGACTTTTCAATAATATTAATTAGTTGAACTAAATGAGAATAATGTTGATTCGAAAGTATTCTAAATATTTCTCTACCAGATTTTTTTAATTTAGGAAAAGCATTTGATGATTCAGCTTGTTCTATATATCTCGTAATTTCATGTTTTAGATTAGGATAATTATTTAAGGTTTTATTAATTTTAGATGCATTAAAAAGATATTTTATATTCAATAAAAAAACCTCCTTTTTGCATGGCGTATAACGTCCCTGGGATTTGCGCTCGTGCCTGATTCCGCAGGAACTGGCGTAAAGCTTGCTTTTTCGTATTCGTGATTGGTTAAACTGCAAGCTTTATGACAGAAGGCATGACGCCAATCCCATGTTATCTGATCGTTTGCTTCTTTTGACCTTATCTTTATATAATTATTTATCTTTTTCTTTTACCTGCTTGCTTTTTAAGTAATACAAATGTTATAATATAGTTGAGGTGATTGACTATGAAAACTATAAAATTAAGAAAAGTTGGTAACAGCTACGGTTTTACAATTCCTAAAGAGCTTAAAGAAAAATATAATCTTAAAGAAGGGGAAGAACTTCATATCATTGAAAATGAAGATGGTTTTACAGTAACCCCTTTTAATCCAGAATTTGAAGAATGGGCTAAAGCTTTTGATAAGACTAACCAAAAATATAAAAATACTCTTAAGGAATTAGCTAAATGAATGACATTAAATTTATACCTAAAGACATAATTCTTTTTTTCCATGAACAACTTGTTAAAATTTATGGTGGTAGTTTTGGTATTAGAGATGAAAATTTATTAGATTCAGCTCTTGAACAGCCTAAAGCAACTTACCAGGGTGAATATTTACACGATTCATTGTTAAAAATGGCAGCAACTTATGGCTATCATCTCTGTAATAACCATCCATTTATTGATGGAAATAAACGAATTGCTTTTGTAGCTATGGATACTTTTTTACAAAAAAATGATCTAGAAATTACAGCTTCCGAGAAAGATGCCTATAAAATGATGATTCAGGTAGCTTCTGGCCAGTTATCGAAAAAAGAACTAACGTTATGGCTTGAAAATAATACAAATTCTATAGAATGATAAACCTTCTGAGTTCATTAATCAGGAGGTTTTTTGTTTCGCAATCTACTAATCGGCAAATGTCAGATAACGTCCCTGGGATTTGCGCTCGTGCCTGATTCCGCAGGAACTGGCGTAAAGCTTGCTTTTTCGTATTCGTGATTGGTTAAACTGCAAGCTTTATGACAGAAGGCATGACGCCAATCCCATGTTATCTGATCGTTTGCTTCTTTTGACCTTATCTTTATATAATTATTTATCTTTTTCTTTTACCTGCTTGCTTTTTAAGTAATACAAATGTTATAATATAGTTGAGGTGATTGACTATGAAAACTATAAAATTAAGAAAAGTTGGTAACAGCTACGGTTTTACAATTCCTAAAGAGCTTAAAGAAAAATATAATCTTAAAGAAGGGGAAGAACTTCATATCATTGAAAATGAAGATGGTTTTACAGTAACCCCTTTTAATCCAGAATTTGAAGAATGGGCTAAAGCTTTTGATAAGACTAACCAAAAATATAAAAATACTCTTAAGGAATTAGCTAAATGAATGACATTAAATTTATACCTAAAGACATAATTCTTTTTTTCCATGAACAACTTGTTAAAATTTATGGTGGTAGTTTTGGTATTAGAGATGAAAATTTATTAGATTCAGCTCTTGAACAGCCTAAAGCAACTTACCAGGGTGAATATTTACACGATTCATTGTTAAAAATGGCAGCAACTTATGGCTATCATCTCTGTAATAACCATCCATTTATTGATGGAAATAAACGAATTGCTTTTGTAGCTATGGATACTTTTTTACAAAAAAATGATCTAGAAATTACAGCTTCCGAGAAAGATGCCTATAAAATGATGATTCAGGTAGCTTCTGGCCAGTTATCGAAAAAAGAACTAACGTTATGGCTTGAAAATAATACAAATTCTATAGAATGATAAACCTTCTGAGTTCATTAATCAGGAGGTTTTTTGTTTCGCAATCTACTAATCGGCAAATGTCAGATAACGTCCCTGGGATTTAAGAAGTTCATGAGGCTTAGGGCGACTGCCCTTGCCGAATGAATTTGGATGAAGCGCAGCTGAATCTTCAATCCCATGTTATAGGAAGTTGTTTTATCTTAAACATCATTTTTATGCCTTTCCATATTTGACATATGAGTAAATAATTCATCTAATTTATTATTATTATTTTCTAACGCATTATTTAAATAGCTTCTGGATAAGATATCAAATTCTCTACTATTAAATGGAGCAAATTGAGCAGAGATAATAAAGTTATATTTAGTTAAATATCTTATTCTCAAATCAGCATTAATTACATCTATAACCTTATCATCTATTACAGCAGCACCATCATCATATTCACTTCTTGTAATAATATGTTCTCTATATAAACCATATTCTTCTATGGCATAATTTCTAAAATCTAATTGAGAACTAATAATTTCTTCATAATCATTATATATACCTGTAGGTTTTTCTGGTTTTGTTTCTACATATATAAATTGTCTAAAATAAGCAGGATTTCTATGTACTGCTATTTTATCTATTATAAATTCTTCGTCATTTATCAAACATTTATTTTCATCTATTCTTTCAAAACTATTAATACTTTCTGAAGCTCCACCACGCCAATACCAGATTGGTTCTCCTGATACATCTTTATGTGGATTAAACTTTAAAGGTGCTCTTAACATTATTTCTAATCTATTAACACAGATATCAGATTTAGTAAACCACTGAGTTCCTCTTACACCAGGAAACGCGCTTTCAATTCTATTACTAAAAAAAACTGTAGATTTTTGTTTTAAAGAAGGTAATTCATCATTTTTTCTCTCTTTTTTTTCAAATATTTTATTTTCATTTTCATTACTATCTATTTCAACACTTTTTATAGTATCTATAGAATTAATTTTTTCTTTTACTTTTGAAAATAATTCATTAATATTGGATTTAGGTTCATCTAAATTAGAATTATTAGCAATATCAAATAATAATCCTCGAAGATCATCTTTTATTTCGATATTTCTTACTTGTAAGCTTTTCAATGGTTGTTCTAATGTTAAAGGAGTTACTCCTTTTATGCATACTGGTATTACTTTTTTATTCATAAACCAACCTGCTCCAGCCTCAAAATTTATCCAAGGTCTTTTAAGGGCTTTCGGACTTGCTAATATGAGTACTAAATTACACTCTTCTAATTCCTCGCTTATTCTACTTAGCCATAAATCTCCACCTCCAATACAACTATCATCGGAAGATACAAATACTTCAACTGCTCTCAAAAATTCTTCTTCTATTTTTTGTTTTAAGAAAATAGCAATTTCTCGTTCTTCATGAATATGGCTCAAAAATATTTTAAACTTTTTTGCTGACATAATAATCATTCCTTTCAGTATTAAAACAATTTCCTATAACGATACTGGGATTCGCGGTGTGCCCGGTGTCCACAGACCTGGTTCAAAGTTTGCCATCATACTCGCAATTGTTCAAGTGCTAACTTTGTGCCAGAGGGCATGCCGTTAATCCCATGTTATATGACTGTTATAACAATATCGACTCTATAGCTTATCATTTATCTTCAAAACTCCGAACCTCTATCTTCTTTTTTGCCACGGTCTGCCCGCAAAAAACCTTAACCATCAGTCGGAAGTTTTGAAGATGATGCGATACTTCTCATAAAATTGATCATGCTCTCCCTTAACGCAATTAGGTTCGTTAATAACCGGCAGTTTCTATTTCCTTTCCCCGGAGAAAGTAGATTCACTTCATCTTGCGATAACCAAACCCTTTTTTCTGCTCTTATTAGCTGCAGTGACATTGTTATAATGTCATATAACTCTCATGTTTGCGTACAAACTTTCTTAAAGACTGAAACTGTCCAATCTTCACGCCGTTTATTTCGTTAAAATCTGTATATCTATAATTTATCAAAAGGATTAGTAATTTTAATCAAGTTTTTATTACTAACATGAGTATAAATTTCAGTTGTAGTTGAACTTTTATGCCCTAAAAGATTCTGTATATACCTCAAATCAACTCCCTGCTCAAGTAGATGAGTGGCAAAAGAATGGCGAAGCGAATGAATTCCAACCTCCTTATTGATCCCTGCTTTTTTACAGGCGCGCTTAAAAACTTTCTGAGCACTCCGCTTTGAAAGATGCTTTTCCTTATTCTGTCCAGGGAAAAGCCACTGTGCATCATATTTATGCACCTGAAAAGCTTTCAAATAGAGTCTGAGCTTAGTTAAAACACTTTTAGACAATAGAGTATAACGATCCTTATATCCCTTAGCAGAACGGATATAAATCAGCATTCTATCAGAATCAATATCAGAAATTTTTAGTTTTACAACTTCACTTACCCGCAGACCAGCTGAATAGGTCAAAATCAGAATTAACTGATGTTTTAAGTTATCAACTGCTGCAATAATATCCTTCACCTCTCTCTTGTTTAAAACCTTAGGCAGCTTCTTTTTCTTTTTTGGCCGCAGCAGTTTATTGTTAATTCCATCCAGCTCCAAAATTAAATTATTAAAAGTTTTAAAAGCACTGATAAACTGATTGGCATAAGAATGGGTATTATTCAGCTCATCCAAGAGATACAGTACATAATCATTAACATCAGCCATTTTTATCCTGAATAGATCTTTTTCAATATATTTAATAAATGATCTATTGTGGTTTAAATAAACCTTAATTGAGTTTTGAGAATAGCCTTTTAACTTCAGCTTTTTTTCAAATTGAGGCAAATAATAATAATTAAAATAGTCAGCAATTAATTCTGGATCAGCAAATTCTTTAATTCTTGAATCAAAAAGTAGATATTTAGCCTTAAAGATTTCTAAAAATAGGGCCAGATTGCTGTAGTTGTTTTCAAAGGTCCAGTACTTTCTTTTTGGATTCCAGCGACTCCCAGGAATTGAGTTCATTTTTCTGATCACAACTTCATCATAATCAAAACTCACACAAATTAAATTTCTACTTTTATCTAACTTTAACCTCATTTAATAAATAAGCTCCCATCTCTTATTGGTTTCCATATTCTTATATTTCTTTATCTGGCTTATTTTCCCTTTATTTTTATAAATTTATTTTTTTAATTCCTCATCAGATTATCAGCTGCCTGACCAAGGCAAGGCCTTCAATAAGATTTCTAGCCATAGCTCCCATCTCTGAGAGAGCTTTGCCGCTGACTGCACCGCCCCGCCCATACAGATCTCCTACTTTTTTGAAAATTTGCTGACATTATTTTTAAGTTCCTGATTATTCAAATTTGCTGCAGCAAAATCCTCAGCCTTAAAATGTGGAGAATGAAAATTAATGCTTTCATTTTTTTCTCCTTATAAATGTCTTAAAAAATAAATTCACACCTATTTTTCTAGTTTTTCCAGCCAGTCTACTGCAAAATCAACCATTTCTTGCTGATCAAATAATTTTGCCTCTGTCAGCCCAATTTTGGCAGTACTATATTTATATTCTGACTCATATTCCTTACCGATTGCAGGAAAGAGGTCATCATTAAATTCAATATCCTGATATTTAGTCCAGATATTTTTTCCACCTTTTAAGATTGAAGAGCCAAAAATTTTAATTTTAATCTCATGCTCAGCCCTGTATTCTGCCAGATGCAGTGAAGTATTGCTCTCATGTCTAACTCCGATTAAAAGGATTTTACCTTTTCTCCTATATATTTTAGCCAGAGGTGAATTTTCACCCAGGGCATAATCTAACTTATGATCAGCTGTAATAGCCTCAGCTTCTTTCCCCCAGGCTGCAAATGAGAGACAGGGATGATCACTCCTTACAACATTTGGAAATTTACGAAAAATTTCTGGAGTTACACCTAGTCCTCTGGTGGGAGTTACTTCTGGTCTGTAGGCAGGCATCTCGTCTCTAATTGTCTGATACCACTCTTTCGGCACCGGGGGATTCCCCCAGTATTTAGGTTCTGAAAAATCACTACTGTGAGCCGGCATGATCAGAGTTCCTTCCTCAGTAACTGCTTCCTGCAGAGCTTCAATTAAGGCCACTGCTCCTCCACAGACCCAGCCAAGTTTGCTGAGTGCAGAATGAACAATGACTACTTCCCCTTTTAAATTTAACTGTTTTAAATCATTAACCAACGATTTTTTTGTGATTGGTTTTTTAGTCTTTTCAATAATTTCTTTTTCATTCATTTTTACTGCCTCCATTATTTAATTACGTTACGTCAAATCTACACTCATAAATTTTATTATCCGTTTTATAATAAGTTATTCTTCATTAAGTTTAATCCACCTGAAAAAAGCCCATTGCTGTTCCCCTCTTATTTGCTCTTACATTTTTAATACTCAAACCCATTAATACCGGAAAAATCATTCCCTGTGAAAAACCGTTAAGCATCTGATTGAAATATAAAAGATAGAGGTGGCTGATTAAAGACACCAGCAGACTTCTGTTTTTTGCAACTTTGATTATTTCCTTTAAAGTAATTGTCTGATGGTCAATTTTTTTATTTTCATCAACCTTGAGGCTTAAAATAAAACCAATAATTACAGCTGCTGCAGTCAGTAAAAAGCTGTGACAAAAATAAACAGTCGAATATTATTCCTATCTTTTGACATTTAATTACCTCTCACTTCTAGATTAATTACCTCATTTTATAAATAAATTATGTACAGTAGTTATATTTCGTGATAGATAAATATTTTCCTTCATTAAAAAAAAGCAGACCAGTAATTTTACCGGTCTGCACTTTAAGATAATTTTTAGTTTGCTTAGATTTTTTTTAATTAATTGTTAAATTTAAATTCACCATTTTCAAAATCAACTTCTACTTTATCTCCCTCTTTAATTTTTTCTTCTAGAATCAGTATGGCCAGCTCATCTTTAATCTGATTTTGAATAACTCTTCTTAGAGGACGGGCACCATAAGCAGGATCAAAGCCGAGTTCTAAGAGCTCCTCTTTGGCTGCCTTTGTTAAATCGATTTCTATATCCTGTTCAGACAAATTATTTTGCAGATATGAGATCTGAATATCAATAATCTTAAAGATATCATCCTTAGTTAAGGAGTGGAAAATAATCTTTTCATCAATTCTATTTAAAAATTCAGGTCTAAACTGTCCCTTGAGGGCTTCATCAATTTCTTCTTTAATTTTGACTTCATTATCTAAATCCTGAATATACTGGGAGCCGACATTGGAAGTCATTATAATTACTGTATTTCTAAAGTCAACTTCCTTACCCTGACTGTCAGTTAAAACACCATCATCAAGGATCTGCAGCAGGATATTAAATACATCTGGATGAGCCTTTTCGATCTCATCAAATAAAATTACAGAATAGGGATTACGTCTGACCTTTTCTGTCAGCTGTCCACCTTCCTCAAATCCGACATAACCGGGAGGTGAACCAATAAGTTTGGAAACAGCATGTCTTTCCATGTACTCTGACATATCAATTCTGGTCAGAGCTCGCTCATCATCAAAGAGGTAGGCAGCTAGTGTTTTGGCAAGTTCTGTTTTACCAACTCCGGTTGGTCCCATAAACATAAAGGAAGCAAGGGGGCGATCTGCATCCTGGAGACCTGTGCGGGAGCGGCGAATTGCATTACTGACTGCTTTAACTGCATCATGCTGACCGACAACCCGCTTTTCTAATTCATCTTCTAAATGGATCAGCTTTTCCTTTTCTTCTTCCATCAGTTTCTGCAGTGGAATATCGGTCCAGAGGGAAACAATTTCTGCAATATCTTCTTCTGTCACCTCTTCTTTAACCAGATGGGTGGCATCTTTTTGGGACTCTTCAACTTTCTGGCTGATTTCAGCCAATTCTCTGCGCAGCTCATTTAATTTACCATAACGGAGTCGGGCTGCTTCTTCATAATTGGCCTCTCTTTCTGCAGCTTCAGCCTGATATTCTACCTGGTCAATTTTTTCTTTTAACTCCTGTATTTTAGCAAGCTGATCTTTTTCATTTTTCCACTTTAAGCGCAGGGGATCACGCTGGTCCTTTAATTCCTGCAGCTTTTCTTCAATCTCTTCTAACCGCTCCTGAGCCTCTTCTGTATCTTCATTTTTTAAGGCTTCTTTTTCCGTTTCCAGCCGTCTGACTCTGCGGTCAAGTTCATCAATTTCTATCGGCATCGAATCAATTTCAATTCTAATTTTAGAAGCCGCCTCATCAATCAAATCAATAGCTTTATCAGGCAAAAATCTTTCTGTCAGGTAGCGGTCAGAAAGTTTGGCCGCAGCTACAATTGCATTATCAGTTATTTTAATCCCATGGTGAATTTCGTATTTTTCTTTTAAACCTCTCAAAATCGAAACTGTATCTTCAATATCGGGCTCTGAAACTTGTACCGGCTGAAATCTGCGCTCTAAAGCGGCATCTTTTTCGATATGTTTTTTGTACTCAGCCAAAGTAGTTGCTCCAACACAGTGCAGTTCACCCCGGGCTAAGGCTGGTTTTAAAAGATTGGCTGCATCCATTGAACCTTCTGTTGCACCAGCTCCAACTAAGGTGTGCATTTCGTCAATGAAGAGAATTATCTGTCCTTCAGCCTTTTTAATTTCTTTTAAGACTGACTTCAATCTTTCTTCAAACTCACCTCTAAATTTAGTTCCGGCAACTAAAGAACCCATATCAAGTGAAATTACCTTCTTATTTTTTAAACCTTCTGGAACATCACCATTAATAATTCTCTGGGCCAGCCCCTCAACAATTGCAGTTTTACCTACACCCGGCTCTCCAATTAAAACCGGATTATTTTTGCGGCGGCGGGATAAAACCTGCATTACTCTTCTGATTAGATTATCACGACCGATAACAGGATCCAATTTTCCATTTTTGGCCAGCTCAGTGATGTCAATTGTATATTTTTCTAAAACATTAAAACCTTCTTCTCCCTGCTGAGAATCAATTTTGCTGCCTCCGCGGACCTCCTGAATAATCTGTTTGAGATCATTATAATTTAAATTCTTCTCGTAGAGCATTTTACCTAAATCAGTTTTGCGGTTTCTTAAAATAGCAAGCAAAAAATGCTCTGTTGAAATATACTGATCTCCAAGTCCATCTGCCTGTTTTTCTGCTTCTCTCATAATATCATTTAACTGGTGTGACATATAGGCCTGTCCGTTCTGCTCAGAATATACTTGGGGGAGTTTTTGGAGCAGGTCTTCATTTTCTGCCTTTAGCTCAGCCAGGTTTGCTTCAGCCTTCTGCAGCAGTGGAATCACAATTCCGTCATCCTGATTTAATAAAGCTTTAAACAAATGGGAAGGAAATATTTCCTGATGCTGGTAGTCTTTCGCAACATTCTGCGCTTCTACCAGACTCTGCTGTGCCTTGCGTGTAAACTTTTCCATATCCATTTTTATTCCTCCTTTAAGTCTAAATATTCAATTTTTATTTATCTCTATAATTTGCTTTCTATTATAATTATATTATAAAGGTCAGAGAAGGTCAAGAGCAAAAATAGAGGATTTTAAAGTTTTTAATTGAATAAGATATATATAGGTACCAGGTACAAATCGAATGATTTGTACCTGGTACAAGAAAAGGTACAAGAAAAAAAGTACAAACAAAGGAAGTGATTAAAATTTCTCAACTTGATTTTTTACAGGCTTTAAATAAATTTAAAAAATATCTTGATGTGGAAAAGGGATATTCAGAGTTAACAATTAAAGAATATGACAGTGATCTGCATCAATTACATAAATATCTCAGAGAAGAATTGGATTTTGAGGAAGGTTTTAAGGCGGATGATGTTGACCGCCTTGATATTTCAGAGTTTTTGGCTGATGCAGTAATAATTAATAACAATAAGGCAGTGACCAGAAATAGAAAGCTCTTTGCTGTTCGTTCTTTTTACAAATATCTTCTCCACTACGGAATAGTTGATAAAAATCCAGCAGAGGCGATTGAAAGCAGTAAGACTGATACCAGACTGGAGCCAATCTATTTAAAACTCAAAGAAGCACAGAAATTTATTCAGGCAATTGATGAGAATGGTGGTCTTAACCGACTTCGTGATCTGGCCATAGTTAAACTTTTCCTTTATGCAGGTCTCCGGATATCAGAGCTGGTTAATCTGGACTTTGATAATATTGATTTTGATGATGGTTCAATTAAATTTTATGGTAAGGGTAAAAAAGAACGCTATGTGCCGCTGCATCAAGATGTAGTTCTTTCAATCAGACGCTATATGCGGGAAAGAAATTCAATTAAAATCAAGGAAAGTGATGCCCGACAGGCTGTTTTCATTTCCCGGCACGGTAGAAGAATTAGTCCGCGGACTATTCAGCTTTTTGTCAAAAAATATGCAAAAAAAGCAGGTTTAAGCAGGGCAGATAAGATTACTCCCCATAAACTCCGCCATACCTTTGCTTCTACTCTTTATCGGCAGACTAAAGATATAAAAGTACTGCAGGATCTTTTGGGTCATGCTAATTTATCTACAACTCAGATTTACACCCATGTCGACACTGAGGAAAAGAAAAATGCTATTGATGAGATGCCAGATTTTTAAACAAAAGTACCGGACAACTGGAAAGTAAATCCAGATGCCCGGTACTTTATTTTAACTCAATATTTTCTTTAATTTTGATATTAGCTTATTAATTTCCTCTTCAGTAATATTAAGAGCAGGCAAAAAGCGAATTACTCTGCCTTTAACAATATTCAGCAGCACACCTTCTGCCTGAGCTTTATCTCTTAAATTAAAAATTTCCTCTTTTAATTCGATTCCCAGCATTAAACCGATACCCCTGACCTCTTTTATCTTATCAGATTCAAGCTCTTTTAATTTATTTAAGAAGTATTCTCCTCTTTCAGCAATTGAATCTTGCATAGGCTCAAGTTTTTCTAGAACTATTTTTGCTCCCCGTAGGGCAAGTGGGTTAGGAGCAAAGGTTGAACCATGATCACCAGGTTCTAAAACCTCAGTCATTTCTCCTTTCATGATTACTGCTCCCAAGGGAAGGCCACCTCCAAGTGCTTTGGCGATAGTAATTAAATCAGGTTTTAAATCAAAATGTTCAAAGGAATATCGTTTAGCAGTTCTATATAGACCTGCCTGAACTTCATCAGATGCCAAAATCCAGTCATTATTTTCAATCAGCTTATTTAATTCAGCTACAAATTCTTCTGATGCCGGCTGAACTCCTCCAGAACCCTGTAGTGGTTCAAAAAAGACTGCTTTAATATCCGGGTTTTGGGCTGCAGTTATTTTTAAACTTTCCACATCGTTAAACTCAGCTTCTACTGTACCTGACAAAAGTGGCTTGAACTGATCTCTGATTCCAGGGAAGCCGTTAACTGAAAGTGCTCCCAAACTTCTGCCGTGAAAAGAGTTGCTGAAAAATAATATTTTACCTTCTCTAATTTTCTTTTTAATAATTTTTAAAGCAAGCTCAGTTGCCTCAGTTCCGGAATTAACAAAAAATGCTTTATCACCAGGATCAGTAATTAACTCGGCTACTCTTTCAGTATCCTCGTCTAAAAAATAATTTGAAGTATGAGCATAGCGTTTTAACTTAGCTGAAATTCCGTTTATAACTTCTGGATAACTGTGGCCCAGGGCCAGCACCCCAATCCCAGAGAAAGTATCAAAATATTTATTGCCTTTCTGATCGTAGATATATACTCCTTCTGCCTTCTCAATTTTAAAATCATAACTGTTATAGAGTTCTAAATAACGCATTTTTAAAACATCCTTTATAAAATTATTTGGGGAAATTTCATATCCTGCCTATTTAAAAGCTGGCCAAAATAAAATCCAGCCAGCTTAGTAATTTATGCTGAAGTTTATGCTTTTGAAATTTAATTTCTAAATGTAAATCAATTTTGATTTAAAGCTGACGCAGACTGGCCATTACTTCAGTCTTCTGCTTTGTCTGATCATCTACATCCTTAATCTTTTTAGCAGGAGCACCAGCATAGACAGCACCTGCAGGTACATTATCAATAACGATTGAACCGGCTGCAATCACAGCACCTTCACCAATCCGAACTCCTTCTAAGACAACTGCGTTAGCACCAATAAGCACATTATCTTCCACAACTACCGGGTCAGCACTAGGTGGTTCAATAACTCCAGCCAGCACAGTTCCGGCACCGATGTGGCAGTTATCACCAACAGCTGCCCGACCTCCGAGCACTGTGTTCATATCAATCATTGTATTGGCACCAATCTGAGCCCCAATGTTGATTACCGCTCCCATCATCAGCACACAGCCATCACCGATTTCAACCTGGTCACGGATATACACTCCCGGTTCAATACGACAGTTGTACTGGCTGTAGTCAGCTAATGGAATTGCAGAATTTAATCTGTCTATTTCAATTCTGGACTGACTCAGCTTATCGCCCAGCTCTTCTTTTAGGGATTCTGCCTCTTTTAGCTCACAGAAAACAACTCCTGAGCTGTCATCTCCATAATATTCGTAAGTACTTAAAATATCTTTTAAATCTTCACCTTTCATATAAAACTTAACAGGTGTTTTTTTAGTGGAATTTGAAATATAGTCAATTAAATCGAAAGAATTCATTTTTTTGCCTCCAATTATAACTTTTTAAACTATAATTATTATCTATATAAATTTTAGTTTTTTTGAAAGAAGTGGATCTATATTTTAATTATTTAAAATTTCAGGAAAACTGTAAAATCCAGGCTTCAGATCTAAGATTGCCTCAGCACTCAATAAGGCACCTCTTGTAAAAGCCTCTCTCGAGTAGGCTCTGTGCTTTAAAGTCAGCACTTCACCGGTACTGGCAAAGTCAACTTCATGCTCACCAAATTCTGAACCCAGTCTTTTAGAATGCATTTCGATATCTCTATCTAAAAGATTTCCCAACATAATTGCTGTCCCCGATGGTTTATCTTTTTTAAAACGGTGATGAGTTTCGGAAATTTCAATATCCCAGTCCTGATCTACATACTGATTAACTTTTTTAATCAGTTCAGATAAAATATTGATTCCAATTGAAAAATTAAAACTTTGAATCACCGGCACTTCTTCTGCTAACTTATCTAATTTAGCAAAGTCATCTTCATCGAGTCCGGTTGTTCCAATAACCAGCGGCACCTTTTTTTCCTCAATGACCCTAACTGTCTTTGGAAAAGCTTCTTTTAAAGAAAAGTCAATTATTACTTCCGGCTTTTCTGTTTCTTTTTCACTATTTTCATCTTTTTGATAAACCAGCTTATGGCCGGCTTTAGAAAACAATTTTTCTATCGCCTGGCCCATCCGTCCTGAATATCCTATGATTCCATATTTCATACGATATCAAACTCCTTCATTTCTGCTAAAATTAATTCCTGATGTTCCTGACTTAATTTAACCAAAGGACGTCTGAGATTATTATTTGAGAAACCAATCTGCTGCATTGCAAACTTAATTGGAATCGGATTAACATCAATAAAAATTAAACGCATTAATTTAAGATATTTATAATGTAAATCTTTAGCTGCCTGATATTCTTCAGCTAAAATGTGGGAGGTAATTTCCTTCATAACTCCCGGCATTAAATTTGAAATTACGGAAATAACACCACTACCACCACACATCATTAATGGTAGGGCCTGATCATCATTTCCGGAAAGAATAGTTTTTTCATTACCTGCAATTTCAATTACATTTAAAATCTGACTCATATCTCCACTTGCCTCTTTGATAGCAACAATGTTATCTTCCATCTCAGCCATCTTTTTAAAAGTATCCGGTTCGATATTAACTCCGGTTCTGGAGGGAACATTATAGGCAATAATTGGAAGCTCAGTCTGTCTTGCGATATGGGTAAAATGGTCAACTAAACCTGCCTGACTTGTTTTATTATAATATGGAGTCACAATTAAAGCTCCATCTGCTCCCTGTTCTTCAGCCAGCTTATTCATTTCAATAACTTTAACAGTATCATTGGTTCCTGTACCAACAATTACCGGTACTTTACCATCAGCTTTGGCAACTGCTATTTTAGTTAATTTTTTTCTTTCTTCTAAATGAACTGTTGGTGATTCACCTGTAGTTCCCAGTACAACCAGTGCATCAACATCATTTTCTAATTGGTACTCTAAAAGTTTTTCAAATAAATCATAATCTACCTCTCCATTATCCTTAAATGGAGTAATTAAAGCAGTACCTACACCCTTAAACATATTAATAGCCCCCTATAATTGTAGTTGTATAATCTTCAAAATTTTCATCTCTTCTAATCTGCTTGACTTCTCCAGCAGTGGTATATAAAAATTCTCCATTTCTCAGCATTCCGTTATAATTAAAACCCATCGCATGTCCATGAGCACCGGTATCGTGAATAACTATTAAATCCCCCAATCTACTCTTAGGGAGTTTGCGGTCGATTGCAAATTTATCATTGTTTTCACAGAGAGAACCAATTACATCATATTCCTCAAATTCGTCTTCTCCCCGAGCTTCTGCATCGATATTTGTTAAGTGATGATAACTTCTGTACATGGCAGGTCTCATAAGATCTGACATTGAAGCATCTACCCCCAAGTATTTCTTATATGTTTCCTTTTCTTTAATTATTTCTGTGACTAAATAGCCTGATTCTCCGGTAATATAGCGGCCTGACTCCATAAAAATCTTGGATTCAAGACCATTTGCTTTTAATACCTTGTTATAAGATGCCTTAACTTCTTCAGAAATTGATTTAACATCAACAACTTGTTCTTTTTCATAAGGGATACCAATACCTCCCCCAATATTAATAAAATCAATTTCTACACCATAATCTGAAATTATTTCTCTGGCAAATTCAAAGAGCATTTCAGTATATTCTCCAAAAATTTTAGGATCATTTTCATTGGAAACAACCATGGTATGCAGACCCATTGAACTAATATTATTTTCTTTTAAAAAAGTTACTGCATTTTTAATCTGTTCAGCTGTTGAGCCAAACTTAGACTCTTTTGAATCACCCATAATTTCATTTTCAATTGAACCGGGATTTAATCTAAAACAAATATTTTCCGGAATAATTCCATTTTCAAAAAGCTCATAAATATCTGGAGCATAATCAATATTAATGATAGCTCCCTTATTGACAGCATATTTATAAGCTTCTAATGTTGTGAGGTTAGAAGTAAACATGATATCCTCACCACTAAAACCAACTTCTTCAGCCAGTTTGATTTCAGTTACAGTTGCTGCATCAACCCCACAGTTATTATCTTTCATAATCTTTAAAATATGGGGATTAGGATTTGCTTTAATGGCAAAGAATTCTTTAAATTCACTCCAATCAAAAGAAGAAATCAAGGTATTTAAGCGATCTAATATTACCTTTTCATCGTAAATATGGAATGGAGTTCCATATTTCTTAGCAGTCTCTCTAATTTTAGTTTCATTTATAGTTATTTTTTTCATAAATCTACTCCAATTTTAAATTTTTTATATTATATTTATTTTATCATAATTCACTTATAAAAGAAAAATATATATATATAACAAAAACTCAGCGAAATCGCTGAGTTAAATACTTAATCAGAGAAATCACCTCTTCCATCTTTCGAGATAGCTCAACATCAGCAGCCTGGATAAAACTACTAATGACAGTTCTGCATATTTTTTATGCAGACCCAGCAGACAGCCATTAAACCCTGGCTGAAAGCTTCGGCAAATTAGCCTTTCTTTTCCAACAGCGGTTTAAGCTCCAGTTGAAAAATACTCTTCTAAATTCGCGCCTCTACCCCATCTGATTGATGAGGTATTTTCCTATTAAAATTTATTATACTTGAACTTTGTTTAAGTATATATAATAGAAGAAAGCTTGTCAAGAATTCTATCGTCTTTTTCTGCTCAATATAATAAGGAATAATAAGAAAATTTAAAATTCAACATCCAAATATCCTTGTATACAAGGAAAAACATGGCATCTTTAATTGATTTTAAGTGAAATATATATTAAGATTAATTTGTATAAGTCAATCGAAAATAATTATTGAGGAGTGAAAAGTTTGAATAATTATGCTGAAAAAGTTATGAAACAGGTAGTTGAAAGAAATCCTGGTGAAGCTGAATTTCATCAGGCTGTGGAAGAGGTTTTAGAATCTTTAGGTCCGGTATTCGAGAAACATCCTGAATTTGAAGAAAACGGCATTTTAGAAAGAATTGTTGAACCGGAAAGACAGATTATTTTCCGTGTTCCCTGGGTAGATGATCAGGGAAAAACACATGTTAATCGAGGTTTCAGAATTGAATTTAACTCAGCTTTAGGTCCTTATAAAGGGGGACTAAGATTTCATCCTTCAGTTTATGCAGGTATTGTTAAATTTTTAGGTTTTGAACAAATCTTTAAAAACGCTTTAACCGGTCGTCCTATCGGTGGCGGTAAGGGGGGGAGTGATTTTGATCCAAAGGGCAAATCAGATCAGGAAGTTATGCGCTTCTGCCAGAGTTTTATGACAGAGCTGGCCCGCCACATTGGGGATAAGACTGATGTTCCTGCTGGTGATATCGGTGTTGGTGGTAGAGAAATTGGTTATCTCTTTGGTCAGTACAAAAGAATTAAAAATAGATATGAAGCTGGTGTTTTAACCGGTAAAGGTCTTGACTGGGGGGGAAGTTTAGTTCGTACTGAAGCTACAGGATATGGTCTGATTTACATATTAGAAGAGATGCTGAAAGACCATAAAATTTCTTTAAATGATAAAAAAGTTATTATTTCCGGCTCAGGTAATGTTGCAATTTATGCTAACGAAAAAATTACCCAGCTTGGAGCAAAAGTTGTAGCAATGAGTGACTCTTCTGGTTATTTATATGATGAAAATGGAATTGACCTTGAATTAGTTAAAGAAATTAAAGAAGTTAATCGCGGTAGAATAAAAGAATATTTAGAAGAGTATCCTGAAACAAAATACTGTGATAACTGCACAGATATTTGGTCGATTGAATGTGATATTGCTCTTCCCTGTGCAACCCAAAATGAAATAAATGCAGAAGCAGTTCAGACATTAATTGATAACGGAGTAATTGCAATTGGTGAAGGTGCCAATATGCCGCTAACTTCAACTGCAATAAAAATCGTTAAGGATGAGGATGTATTGTATATTCCTGGTAAAGCTGCCAATGCTGGTGGAGTTGCAACTTCTGCGATTGAAATGACTCAAAATGCAATGTTTGATGAATGGACATTTGATAAAGTTGATCAGGAACTGCAGAAGATTATGGTTAATATTTATAAAGATGCAAGTGAAGTTGCTGCTGAATATGGAATGGAGGGTGACTTAGTTGCTGGTGCCAATATTGCTGGTTTCTTAAAAGTTGCCAATGCGATGTTAGATCAGGGTGTAGTTTAATTTAAAAATCAAGACTATTGATCCTATTCCTATTAAAAATTATAATTAGAATTAATAAGATCCCGCTTAAGTTTTAAAGCCCAGGCGGGATTTTTAATGTGTATATCTCTATTTTATATTTTTGTCTTAGAAATTTATATTTTACGAATCTCTACCAAACAATCTATCTAGAACCATCGCTATAATTACTACTCCCAGACCGGCTTCAAAACCTAAGCCAATATCAACCGTATTTAAAGATCTAAGAACAGGTTTACCAAGACCACCGGCACCAATCATAGCTGAGATAACAACCATTGATAGAGAAAGCATAATACACTGATTAATTCCCATCATGATTGAAGGCATAGCTCCCGGCAGTTCTATTTTAAATAGTATCTGCCACCAGTTAGCACCAAAGGCATGACCAGCTTCTTCTAGCTCTTCGTCTACCTGCTGAATTCCAAGATAGGTTAATCTAATTGGAGGTGCAATTGCAAAAACTACAGTTGCAATTACTCCTGATACATTACCTAAACCAAAGAACATTAAAGCGGGAATTAAATAAACAAAAGGAGGAATTGTCTGCATAAAGTCCAATATTGGACGAGTAATTAAGTCCACTACCCTGTTATGTGCTTTGATAATACCAACAGGAATCCCAATTATTAGTGCAATTAAAACAGAAGTTATAATTGAGGCCAGGGTTATAATTAATGGATCCCACATTTCGATATTTAAGACTAAAGATAGACCTAAAGTAACAAATAAAGCCATTCTTTTACCTTTAAGTTTCCAGGCAATTGCGGCAAATATTGCAATAAAAACTAATGGATGCGGAAAAGCAAGTACTGTTTCCACTCCACCTACAATTGATTCTATTAAAGATGAAAATGCATTTAGAGGTCCACCAAAATTATTTATTAAAAAATTAATGAAATTTTCTACCCAGTTCCCCAGAGGAATTTTTGTTGTTAGTAGTTCAATAATGTTGTTAATAATAATCACCATCCTTTATTAAATTTTTACTGGCGGCACCAAATTTAATTGACACCACCAGCTTTACTTATTGAGCACTACTTTATATTTTTATAATAATATTTTCTTATTAATCTAACTTAGTTATTTACAATTTCAGCTATTACCTTTCTTCCCATTCGTCCATCAGTACTTTTCACTCCAAATACCCACTGGTTAACAATATCTAAGTTATTTGCAATCCATTCTTCAGCGATTGCTTCTGGATCACGTTCTTTATTTTGATATTCATCAATCCAGACATTCTGAATCGGAGCGGTTACTTTAAACTGTTCTAAGAATTTATAGAAATTAGGATTCTCTTCCTGATAACTTTCTCTTACAGTAGTATAGACACTATCACTTTCTCCCCAAATTCCTTCAGGGTCTTCAAGATATTTAAGATCAAACATCAAGTTCATATAGTGTGGCTTCCAGCCGTTAAAAGCAATCCATTCTTCATTATTTACTGCTCTCTGGACTGCAGAAAGCATTCCAGCTGTAGAACTGGACTGTAAAGACCAATCTCCTAAATTATAGGTATTATTTTTAATTGCATCTTGAATAACAATATTTCCAGCATTACCAGGTTCAAGACCATATATCTTACTACCAAATTTATCAGCGTTTTCCTGTAAATCAGATAGAGATTTTACTCCAGCTTCGTAAACATATGCCGGTACAGCTGTTCTGTAAACAACATCTTCTAAATTAACTCTTACGTTGTTAACAACTCCTCTTTTCTGATACTCCGAAAACGTTTTTTCCATTGTCGGCAGCCAATTTCCTAAAAAGACATCTAGATCTTTATTTTCTAAACTTTTAAAAATAACTGTTTCAGGAGCTGCTGTCATCTTTGTTTCATAACCTAAATACTCTGCAACTTTTGCTGCAACATGAGTTTTTACTGTTACACCAGGCCACTGTACATAACCAAAGTTAATTGTATCATTCTGAGCTGCAGCCTGTGGTACTGCTGCAAATAGTCCAAATCCTAAAAGAACGATGAGCAAAGTTGAAATTAATTTTATCTTATTCATTTATATCCCTCCAGAAATATTATTCGTTAATTTAACTGTAAATTTTATAAATCAGTCTAAATTTATTATACTTTTTCGGAAGCAAGGTTGGCTACTACATGTGTTTTGACAATAATTCCTTTTAGTTTCTTATTCTCATCTAACACTGGCAGTGGTGTGTCAATATCTGCAATTTTAGAAAATAAGTCATTAACACTTTCCTCAGGTTTAGCTAAGGGTACTTTTTTTATAATTTCAGTTAAATTTTCTTTATCATTATTTAGTGATTCAACCACATCTTCAATGGTAACAATTCCTCTATATTTCAAATTTTCCCCTAGCACAAAAATACTTCCTAATTCATTATGTCGCATTTTATGCAGAGCAGTTCGTAAACCATCCTGTTTATATAAAACGGCTGTTGGTTTATCCATAATATCTTCAGCTGTTAAAACACGAGAACGATTAACATCCTGAACAAATTCTGCTACATAATCATTTTCAGCATTTGTTAATATCTCTTCGTGGTTTCCTATCTGTACTATTTCTCCATCTTTCATGATTGCAATTCTATCACCTAATTTTAGTGCTTCGTCTAAATCATGGGTGATAAAAACAATTGTTTTGTCAATGTGTTCATAAAGATCAAGAAGTTTATCCTGCATATCCTTTTTAATTAAAGGATCTAAGGCACTAAATGGTTCATCCATCAGCAGTACATCTGTGTCAACCGCCAAAGCTCTTGCTAAACCAACACGCTGCTGCATACCTCCACTAAGCTGATCCGGTTTTTGCTCTTCATAACCTTCCAGTCCAACCTGCTTTAGAGCAGTCATTGCTTTTTCTTTTCTTTTTTCTTTATTCATTCCCTGAATTTCCAAACCGAATTCAGCATTTTTTAAAACAGTTCGGTATGGAAAAAGGGCAAAGTTTTGAAATACCATTCCAAACTTTTCTTTTCTAAACTCTCTTAATTCATCTTTATTGAGATCCATAATATCTGTACCATCAATTTTAACTGACCCAGAAGTCGGCTCAACCAGTCTATTTAAACAGCGGAGCAGTGTCGATTTACCACTACCGGAAAGTCCCATAATTACAAAAATTTCTCCTTCTTCAACTTCAAAGCTGGCATTATTGATTCCAACTGTAGCCCCTGTTTTTTCTAAAATATCATCTTTACTCATACCATTTTTGAGCATTTTAATTTCCTGCTGGCCCTTGCCATCGAAAATCTTATAGAGATTATCTGCTTTTATTTTCAATATTGTCACCTCTTTATTTTATTTTATTTTTTAAAATATTACTGGCACAAAAAAAGGTTTAGAAAATGTTCAAATAGAACAAATTCTAAACCTGATGCTTAAAATTAATAGTTCAATTATTATCAGCAAACGCTAGACTCTGATAATAATGCGGGGTAAATTAACCCCAATAACTCAACCCATTAATAGGATAACAAACCGACACCAATCTGTCAAACAGAAATCCCTCCAAAACTTATTTTACACTTTGTCCCTCCAATTTGACTTTAAGCATAGCCTAAGTTATACTAAAAGAGCTGACTAAAAAATTAATATTAAATAACTTAATAGATAATATAGCAACTAAGCCCTGACTATATGAATTGTAGTCGGGGTTTTTTACGTATAAGTATAAATTTAGCAATCTACTGCAGTATTATTTGTTAAGAAAATGCGTGGTTGGTAGATTTAGTATAAGAATATAATTTAAAAAAGGAAGTGGAAGTAAATTTGCAAAAGATTAAATTTAATGAATTAAACATATCAGATGAAATTTTAAGAGCAGTTGAAGAAATGGGTTTTGAGGAAACCACTCCAATTCAGACAAATGCTATCCCAGCAGTATTTAATGGTAAAGATATTGTGGGACAGGCCCAGACAGGTACTGGTAAAACAGCAGCCTTCGGTATCCCTCTTTTAGAGGAAATGAATGCTGATAATAAAGATCCCCAGGCAATTATTCTTTGTCCTACAAGAGAGCTTGCTATTCAGGTTTCAGAGGAACTAAAAAGATTAGCAAAATACAAAAAAAGAATTTATACTCTCCCGGTTTATGGTGGACAGTCAATTGGAAGACAGATTAAAGCTCTAAATAAAGGAGTCCAAATTGTAATTGGTACTCCTGGTAGAGTAATGGACCATATTCGTCGTGGAACATTAAAACTTGATAATATAGATTACTTTGTACTTGATGAAGCCGATGTAATGTTAGATATGGGTTTTATTGATGATATTGAAACTATTTTAAGAGATATTCCAGATGAGAGACAGACTCTTTTCTTTTCTGCAACAATTCCTCAGTCAATTAAAAGATTGAGCAAAAAGTATCAGAAAAACTCAGAATTTTTAAGAGTTGCTCACGAAAAATTAACAGTACCCTCTATTGAACAGTATTATTATGAGATTAGAAGACACGATAAATTAAAAGCTTTAACCAGAATTCTTGACTTAAACAGTCCTGAATTAGCGATTGTTTTTTGTAATACCCGTAAAATGGTTGATGAGCTGAATATTAAACTTCAGGCACGCGGTTACTTATCTGATGCCATCCATGGTGGTTTAAATCAAAATCAACGTGACCGAGTAATGAATAAATTTAGAAATGGAATTATAGAAGTTCTGGTTGCTACAGATGTGGCAGCCCGGGGCATTGATGTAGAAGATGTTGAAGCAGTATTTAACTATGATTTACCTCAGGATACTGACTATTACGTCCACAGAATTGGTCGTACAGGTAGAGCAGGAAAAAGTGGTAAAGCTCACAGTTTTGTAGTAGGTAAGGATATCTATAAGTTAAGAGATATTCAAAAATATACAAAATCTAAAATTAAAAGATCTGAAATTCCCTCTCAGGGTGATATTGAAGCAGCTCAGTTTGATCAATTTAGTGATAAGCTGAGTTCATATATGGATTCTGCAGATTTAGGGAAATACATTGAGCTAATTGAAGACTTAATTGATGAGCAGTATTCAGCAATTGAAATTGCAGCTGCTTTAATGAAAAAATCAATGGATAGCAAAGATAATGATGATAATCAGGCTGAAAGTTCTGGCCAGAGCTTTGGTGATACTGGAGCTGAGCCAGGAATGGTTAGATTATTTATCAACATTGGTAAAAAAGACAGAGTCTCCCCTCGTCATATTGTAGGTGCTATTGCTGGTGAAACAGGAATGCCCGGTGGTTTAATTGGAGCAATTGATATTTATGATAACTTCACCTTTGTTGAAGTTCCTAGAGAAAAGGGTCATGAAGTATTACAGATCATGAAAGATAATTATATTAAGGGAACTAAAATCAATATTGAAGCTGCAAGATCTAAATAAAGATAAAATAATATAGTTTAGCTTTGTAACTTAATTTAAACTTAAATTTAAAGTGGTGTCAGAAGTGTAAAAGCTTTTGGCACCACTTTTTTGATGAAAAATCAATAATTTAATTTAAAGATCTCATCATTTCAATCATTATGATATTTTTTGAGCTGCATAATTTTATAATAAAGTTCTTCAGCTTCTTCAGCCATTTTTTCAATTGAATAATTTTTCGCTGTTTCAAATGCATTCTGTGAAAATTCCTCATATTTTTTTCTGTCATTTAGTAACTCTTTTATTCTGCTGCTCCATTTATCAATCTCTTCTTCTGTTTTATATCCATTAGAAGCTTCTTCTATCACATCATCTATTCCACTTGATTTAACAGCAACAACAGGGTTTTTAGCAGCCATAGCCTCCAGTAGAACCATCCCCTGTGTTTCAGTAGTTGACGCAAAAACAAATAAATCTGAAGCCAGATAATACTTAGCCATTTCTCTAAAATCAACCGCACCAATCAATTCAATATAATTTTCCAAACTATTATCCTTGATAAACTGCATAATATTTTCTTTTTCTGAGCCGCTGCCAATAATAATTAGTTTGAAATCCAGTTCAGATGTTTCCTTTAACCTATTAATTCCGTCTAGCAAAAAATATAAGTTTTTTTCCTTCGATAATCTAGAAACTGAAATTAACAAGTGTTCAGATTTTCCTATTAATTCTTTTCTAAGCTCTTTAATTTTATTCTCATCACAGTTATAGTATTCAAAGTCAATACCAGTTGGCATCACCTTAATGTATCTGCTGACTCCAACATTACGCAGATATTCTTTAGTAGACTCAGTTGGCGCAAAAACTGCATCAGTTTTATTAGCAAAATTTCTGATCAAAAAATGTGAGAGTCGATTGGCAAAGAACTTACGTATAAACAATATATTAGGAACATAGTGAGCATATTTTTCAAGACGGGTATGATAAGTGAAGGCTAGAGGTAGATTAAACTCTTCTGCTAATTTCCTTCCTTTATTGCCCAGCCAAAATGGATGATGGGCATGAACTAAATCAAAATCTTCAGCCTGAAAATCTTTTTTTATCTGCGGTGAATAAATATTGGTAACCGGAAATTCTAGACCTGCTTCTTCATAATAATATATAGAGTTACAGCGAATAATATTTTTTTCATCTTCATTTTGGATTTTATTTTTATATTCAGGAGCAAAAATTTTGACTTCATGCCCTTTTTTTCTCAGCGCTTTAGCTAAACGCTGAATCGAAATCGGAACTCCACCAATCACCGGAAAATAATTATTAGTAAACATCGCAATTTTTAGGTTTTTATTTTTATATTCATTTTCAGCATAAGCAAAATCACGGTAGTAGTTAACTTCTTTATTAATTTCTTTGTGAAATATATAAAATACTGTTAAAGCAATGAATAATACTAATAAAATATTGATATAATTAGCATAAAAGAAAGACTGCAGTGCAACCCAAATATTAACTAACAGCTTTGAGGGTAAACCTGGATTGTTTTCTAAACGCTCTACCTTGACCTTTATCCCATCGTCATTTACATTTACCAAAAGATAGTGATAGAAACTCTTATCGCTATCAAAAATAAGTTCACCTCCAGCACCACCACTTATATAATAATCAACACCTTTAATTTCTTCCTGATGAAAGATTTCTATATTAGAAGAAAAAACAGCATCAATATTATATTTTGTAAAAATCTCCTGATAATAATTCCTTAACTGTTGATTACTTATATATTTTATACTGTCATCTATTAAATATTCTGTATCCACTTTAAGGGGAGCTTTATTCATTATTATAAATTTTTTCTGATAACCTTTAGCTTCTTCTAATTCATTTTTTAACCACTGCTGCTGCCAATTTAAATTGGTGTTCTCGGTAGTATCCAAAAATATAAAATATGAATCATCAATTTGAAAAGAATAGTAAAAAGGACCGAAATATTTATAAAAGTTTTCATTACCACCATCTTTAATTTCTCTACGTCCGATTGCAGTTAAAAAAGGTATTTCCATTTTTTCTAGAGTTCTATAAAAGCCCCTATATTTACTTTCATCTCCATCTCGAAGATTATTACCTGTTGAAACTATAAAATCAACATCAGCCTGATTGATTTTTTCTAAAATTCTGTTGTCAAAAATAGCAATTGAGTTCTTAATGTTGCCCACAACTGCAAAGTTATAGCTGTCACTTTGGATTTTTTCTTTAATTATATCCATATTTTTTACATTTACAGCATTAAAGTCCTGAATTGTGTAAGGGGCATAAATTTTGTATGTTATTAATACTAAAATAATTATAATGGAGATTGTAAGATAGATTTCGCTTTTATTCTTCATCTTTTATGCCTCCTCTAATAATTAAATAGAAAAAAACAAAAATACCAATAAAGATACCGATGTATTTACTAAAAAATCGCCAATAAAATAACAGGGGAAACAGATCTTTTTTAGCCACAAATCTAGCAAATAATAGCGAATATCCACCTTCAGCAATTCCGGCTGCTCCAGGAGTTGGTGCAAAGTACATAATAAAAACTACTAGAATCTGCATTGTTAGAATTTGATAAAAAGAAATACTATAACCTAACCCCTTCAATATTAAAAAAGTAAAAGAAAATTCTGCTAAAAGAAAAATAATTGTAAAAATCAAAGATAAAAAGACAAATATTTTTTTACCCTGAATAAAAAAAGCCAGATCTTCTGAAAATAATTCTAGATGTTTAAAAATATATAAAATAATTTTTCTAAATCTTTTTTTACTTAGTAAATGTCTTTTTTTAAGAAAATAAAATAACTTATAAATATATTTCATAATCAACCTTAGTTTAAATATCAATAGATAAAAAACCAAAAAATATAGAGATAAAAAAATGGCTAAATAAATATACATATAGTTTCCAGGAAGAAGATTAAGCATTGCTTGATTTCTAAATAGTATAAAAGGGACTGATAAAAAAAGCATCATGGCTGATAGTAAAGTTCGGATTAAAACAGCTGCTGATGATTTACCCAGTGGTACCCCTTTTTTCTGCAAAAAATATACTTGAGCAAAGCCTCCTCCTGTAGCTAAAGGAGTTATATTAGAAATAAAGATATTTATAAAGACTAATTTATAAATATTCCAAAATGAAATATCTGCCTTCAGAGTCTTTAAAACAAAATATAGCCTTAAGCCATCAAAAATGAAATAAAAAAATAAAAGCAAAAAGATTGAAATAATAATTTTAACTGGAAATCTTAAAAAAACATCTAAATTACTTCCCTCAGAATAAATTTTATTTATATAATAAAGAGAAACTACTGATATAAATAAAAATAATCCAAAATAAAGAAAAGAATTTTTTAAATTAAAATATTTATCTATAAAATTTTGATTTTGGCCTTTCATTAAATTTCCTCCTTATCAATAGTTCGTTACGTCAAATCTAATAGTTTTTTTAAAAATATTAATAGTTATCATAATTGTCAGGTTAGGAATCTGTATAAAATGCAGGAATCCCTCCCCCTGAGCTCGTAAATAGTAATTAAGAGAACCACAA
>Ga0208154_10063_pt1 | contig 34189 bp, 32 predicted proteins | sample Wag4S2014_11_5_FD_187354 | JGI IMG/M metagenome (GOLD analysis project Ga0208154, IMG submission 187354) | Deep subsurface shale carbon reservoir microbial communities from Ohio, USA - Utica-2 Time Series 2014_11_5 (SPAdes) (version 2) ...
CTTATTAGGGCTTCATCCTCGCTCACAGTAGCGGGGGCTGCAGCGGATTTTCACCGCTTTCCCTTTTAACTTCTCAAGACCATAAGATTTTTTGTATTCACTTGTACACCTATATATTTAATTACTCATTATTTATAAATCTATTTATAACTCTATGCGTTGTGGCATTTAGAAGCAAGGTAAAATTTAATTAACTTATTCCCGCTAAAAATTTTATGCTAGTTTTTACATTGCAGACTTGAAAATATTAATAATATCTTCTAATGTTGCCTTTTTAGGATTTGTAAAACCACATACATCTTTTAATGCATTTTGCGATAACTCTTTAATGTCTTCTTCTTTTACCCCCAGTTCTTTTAATCTCGATGGTATACCAATCTCTTGAGATAGCTGATTTATACTCTCAATAACTTTATCTCCTATTTCTCTTGTGTTAATTTTACCTACATCTACCCCCATTGCTTTCGCTATATCTATGAGTTTATTTGGGACCGCATCAAAATTATACGCCAAAACATGAGGTAATAATATCGCATTACATACACCATGAGGAAGATCGTAAAATCCTCCTAATTGATGAGCCATAGCATGAACATAACCTAAACCCGCATTATTAAAAGCTATTCCTGCTAAAAATGCCGCATATGCCATTTTTTCCCTTGCTTCAATATCATTTCCGTTTTCTACTGCTCTTTTAAGGTAGTTGAATATAATTTCAATAGCTTTTAAAGCAAGCGCATCTGTAAATGGATTTGCATTAATCGAAATGTAAGCTTCAATAGCGTGAGTTAGTGCATCCATGCCACTTGCAGCTGTTAGAGATTTTGGCATACCTATCATCAAGAGAGGATCATTTACTGCTATTAGAGGTGTAATGCGCCAATCCACAATTGGCATTTTAATACGTTTTTCTTCATCTGTAATTATAGCAAATTTAGTAACTTCACTACCTGTTCCAGCCGTGGTATTTATAGCAACTAGGGGCAGTAATAATGCACTATTCCAACCACCACACTTTACTTTGTCTAGACGCTCTACCTCATCAATGAAATTCTTCTCTTTAGCAATGAGGCCTATCCCTTTTGCGCAGTCATGAGCTGATCCTCCGCCGCACGAAATAATAAAATCACACTTATTCTCTATCAAAAGCTTAAGTCCATTTGTTACATTTTTAATTGTAGGGTTGGGTTTTGTTTCATCAAAGACAACATATTCTATTCCTTCTTCTTCTAAAACACTAATTACATTATTCACAAGCCCAGCTCTGACAAGTACTTTATCTGTAACAATAATTCCTTTTTTAAAACCTAATTTTTTGATCTCCCTTCCCACATCTTTTAAACATCCCACACCTATTAAATTTATAGGGGGCATATGGAATTTAAATATTTTCACATTTATCACCTCATATCAAAAACTTTTTTAAAGTTTATAGAAAATACAATCCTTCCTCAATCAATAAATAAGAATACTCTCCTAGTTTATAACTGTAATTTTTGTAAACAAGTCAGTCAACATACTTAGTTTAAAGATGACTATGTTCTCAAAAATGCTAATAAGCCGGTATGCAAAGTTTTTACTTTTGGTCTTTGACTTTTTGTATTCTTAATTTTTGTGCTGTCTTTTGGTTTTACAATACACTAAATCCACTATATATATACAGGAAGAACAAAGATTATTTGTTATCAAAAAAACTTATTACTTCCGCAGTTTCCTTAGCAATCATGAGTTCTTCATTCGTAGAAATTACAAGCACCTTAATTTTCGAATTTGGTTTTGTTATTTCTACAATTTGATCGCATTTTTTATGGCTATAATTCTTTTCTTTATCATATTCTATACCAATCCATTCTAACCCAATTATAGTTCTTTCTCTTACTTCTGGGCTATTTTCTCCAATTCCTCCCGTAAAGACAATAGCATTCACTCCATCTAGAGTTGTCATGTATCCACCAATATATTTTCTTACTCTATAGCAAAACATTTCTATAGCAATTTGAGCTCGCTGATTTCCTTCGTTTGCTGCTTTCAATATATCTCTTAGATCATTGCTTATGCCTGAAATCCCCAGTAACCCAGATTTTTTATTTAAAACTTCATTCACCTCTTCAGCACTCATATTTCCTTTTTGTATAAGATATATAACAATCGCAGGATCAATTGAGCCGCTCCGTGTTCCCATCATTAAACCTTCTAAAGGTGTAAAACCCATACTCGTATCTGAAGACTTCCCTTTTTTTATAGCACAGATACTTGCTCCATTTCCTAAATGACAGGTTATCAAATTCAACTCTTCTACTCTTTTATTCAAGTATTCTGCAGCTTTTAATGCTACATACTTATGCGAAGTTCCATGAAATCCATATCTTCTTATCTTGTGTTTTTCATACAGTTCATACGGTAAAGGGTATAAATATGCATATTCTGGGATAGTTTGATGAAATGCGGTATCAAAAACTCCTATATTGGGTTTGCCAGGTATCTTGTGTTCACAGGCTTCTATCCCCCTTATATTAGCAGGGTTATGCAATGGGGCTAAATCTATGCACTTTTTAAGTAATCTTTTCGATGTTTCATCAATAAGGGTGGGTTTTGTAAAGTATTCTCCTCCATGAGCAATGCGATGGCCAATAGCATCAATTTCATCCAAGCTGCCTAATACTCCTATTGATTGATCTGTAATAAGTTGCAAAACTTTTTGAATCGCTTCTTCATGATTTTGGATCTGCTCAGTAGTTGCACATTCTCCATTTAATGAACTATATTTTACCGTTGAGTCATTCAAACCTATTCTATCAATAATTCCTTTTGCTAATGCCAACTCATTATCTGTTTCAATTAGTTGGTATTTTACAGATGAACTTCCACAGTTAGGGACCAATATCTTCATCAAAGCTTCCTCCATTCATTCCTTCAATATTTTGTTAATTGTTTCTTCCAGTTTCTTCATCCCTTCACCCGTTATTGCTGAAACGAAAATAATATTTTCCATTTTAACTCCGCTTTCAAGTAATAGCTTTTTTCCCTTTAAAGGATTAGCTCCTTTTATATCTATTTTATTTACTACTCCAAAGATTTTTTTGCCTTCAAATGTACTGCAAAAACCAGGTGGTACTGCCATTTTACTGCTTGTCGCATCCTGAACAATAACCACTGCTTTGGCACTTAAGATTTCATTTATAACTGCATAATTGAATTTTCGTATCTCTATATATTCACCGGGAATATCTACAAATTCTCCCATATAAGTTATAGTTTGTGTCTTTAAAACATGATTTTCGCTTTTTCTAAGATTTGCTATCAATGTAGATTTGCCTGCACCTACTGGTCCTACAAATACTATTTTCTTACTCATTACTCTCTACCTTTAACTTTTTGTTATAGGGCACGGAGAAAAGTTCAAAACTCTCACAAGAGTATTCATTATTCGATGAATTGCTTCATCCACTGCTGAAATATTACCTATAATTACCAAAGATCCACTAAAACGGTCTAAAAAATCTATCTTTACTGTGGAAGTTTTCAGAGCAATATCGGCTGCAATTATTGCACCTTCCGCTGGAGTAATTGTCATAATTCCAATCGCTTCTTTTTTCTCTATTCCTAGTTTTTCGCACAACTCTATTTGAGGGCTTGCAATTATATGAGCAAGTGTAATCTGTTTGCCAGGAACATGCTCCTGAATGATTCTCTGTTTTTCTTCCATCATTTATTTACACCCACATTTCTAATAACTTTTCGTTAATATTAGCAACAACAGTTGAGGAAACCAATTTTCCCTTTTGCACAGCACTTATTCCTGCATCTATTGCTACTTTAACTGCACTTATTTCACCACCTAAAACAACTATAGCTTTTCCTCCTAAAAATCTTGCTATTTTAATATCAATTATCTCAACGTTTGCTCCTTTTGCTGCCTTATCTGCAGCTTTTATAGCCGATGAAACTGACAATGTTTCAATAATTCCTATTGAATTATAGTTCAACTTTTTTGGTTGCCTTTTTTGTAGGAACACCGTACTTAAAGACGGATGAGGATTTGTTAAAACAACTTCTTCTATTACTCCTTCATTAAACACTTCTTTACCTCTAGATATTGCATTTTTTACTGCGCTTACCTCTCCTCCGATTAACACAATCAGCTTTCCAGGACATATATTGTCAATTAATAGTAATTCTACAGGAGCACCTTTTAGCATCACGTCAGCTGCATATACTCCCCTTGTTATTTCTTTAAATTCTAACAATCCAATCGCCCGCATAAAAATCCTCCTTTAAAAACGGTCTCATCTTCCATCAAATGTAAATTTGGGTTTTTTCTAATTTACACTTTCTTTTTCCGCTAATTCTTCTCTTTTCTTCGGCAGATTTGGAGCTATGCAGTAATCATAAATAATTGCTCCCAATACACCACCTACTAATGGTCCTATTATTGGAACAAGTAGCCAATAAGCTCCAGAAAATGCTGCCTTATCCCCTATTAATGCTGCAAATACCCTTGGACCAAAATCACGGGCTGGATTAATCGCATAACCAGTTGGCCCGCCTAAACACAATCCTATCATCAGTACTATAAAGCCTACTCCTACGGGCCAAAGGTTTGCTGCCATACCTATATTATACTGTATGTCAACTACTGCATATATTCCTAATACCAGAACTGCGGTAGCTATCAACTCGACTAAGAGCGAATTAACAAGTGTATAACTGTCGTTAGCAGCTCCTGTATAAAATATATTCATATATCCATCTTTTATAAAATTGCCTCTATATATTACATATGCTAAACCAGCACCGCAGAAGGCTCCTGCTACTTGAACTATCATATATGCTATCGCTTTTCCTAGCGGGAAGCCTCTCCTCACTACTGCTGCTAATGTTACTGCTGGATTAATATGTGCACCAGTTACGCCTCCTGCTACGTATACTGCTATCGTCACTGCCATTGCCCACCCAAAAGCTATTGTATCCCAACCGTATCCTGCACCTGTTTTGAAAATTCCAAAACCATTTAGCCGTGGTGCAAAAAGAACATTAGCCACAACTCCACAACCTAGCATAATCAACAACAAGGTTCCTAAAAACTCTGCTAAAAGCTCCCCTTTTAAATTTTCTCTTTTCATAAATTCTCTCTCCCTTCATACAATAATTTATTTTTCTTGTTTTTAGAATTAAATAATCATTTTTAATTATTTTTACAATCTTATCTGCAAGTTTTATAACCAAGTGGAAGATGAGACCGTTTTTCTCCCTCTTTCAATTTTTCGCCTATACTTTAAACTATCCTGAAAGCATCAACTAACACACATCTTCTTTGTCTGGTAAATGTTCTTGCTGAAGTCAAACCCTCACCCGTAGGTCCTGCAATGGTTAATGTTGTATATCCTTCTCCTCCAAACCCTAACCCCGCATATGAAGGAGCATTTTTAACAAAGATGGTAGTTTGGATAGCTCTTGCAAATGCAGTCATGTTCTCTACATTTTTTGAATGCATTACTGCAGTATGTCTATTACCGCCTTCTGCTTTTACAGCAAGATTTATAGCTTCTTCTACGGTAGGTACTGTTACAAAAGGAATTACTGGCATGAGTTGTTCGTGGTATACAAGTGGATGTGAAACATCAACTGGCATTACTACTAATCTTATGTCCTTACCTGTTTCGATACCTATCTGTGATAGGATGAAATGAGCATCTTTTCCTATTAAATCTTTATTTATAGCCCCTCCTTGGAATATTAGTTCTGTCATTCTGTCAATATCTTTACCGTGTAATACATATGCACCTTCTCTTTTCATTCTTTCAAGCAACGTATCAGCGATTCTCTCAACAGCGATTATCTCCTTTTCCGCAATACATAGTAAATTGTTGTCAAAGCTTGCACCACATGCAATATCATGTGCTGCTTTTACTATATCTGCAGTTTCATCAACTACTACTGGTGGATTACCTGCTCCCGCGCCAATCACCTTTTTGCCACATCGTAAAGCTGTCTCGACAACTGCTTTTCCTCCTGTTACAACTACCATATTTACTTCAGGATGCTCCATTAATTTTTGTGCCGTCTGTATTGTGGGGTTATATATACTGCAAACTAATCCGTTTGGTGCCCCTACTTTTAAAATTGCTTCATTTATTATTTCCACTGCCTTGTTTGAAGCCTTTTTAGCACTTGGATGAGGATTGAACACAACTGCATTCCCAGCTGCAAGCATACTAATTGTATTGTTAATAATGGTAGCTGTTGGATTAGTCACTGGAGTTATAGATGCTATAACTCCCACTGGCGCCATTTCAACTAAAGTTAGTCCTCTATCCCCTGTCCATGCAGTTGGTTTTAAATCTTCTGTTCCTGGTGTTTTCTTGACTGCTAATATATTCTTCGCTACCTTATCCTCTACCCGACCCCTTCCAGTCTCACTGACTGCCAATTCCGCTAATAATCTCGCATTGTTAAAGCATGCTTCTCTTATTGCCGCTATTATTTCTTCCCTTTTTTCCAAGTCCATAAGTGCAAATTTCTTCTGTGCTTCTTTTGCACATTCTACTGCTTCGTTAACATCATTAAAAATCCCAAGATCCGGATTATCCTTTTCCTTTTTTTCTTCTGCTTCTTTTAAATTTATTTCATTTAATATTTTTTTTGTAATAGTAACTACCAAATTTTCATCAATCATTTTGCAAAACCTCCTCACTTATATAAAATTTCTAAAATGTGCTCCATTTCTTTTACACAAGAAGTTGCTACAGCAATATCTTCCTCCACACTTCCTCCACTAACTCCTATCCCGCCTATTAACCGTCCTCCCCACCTTAATGGTATCCCGCCACCAAATGTTACAAAATTTAAACTACTAGCATTATTTATCCCATATAATTCACCACTTGGTTGAGCTAATTCATGCAGCTCAGAAGTTTCCATCTTTAATAAAACTGCCGTTTTTGCCTTGTTAATAGCAAGTTCAATACTTCCTAACAGTGCACCTTCCATACGTTCAAATGCTATTAAATAACCATATTCATCTACTACTTAGCCGTGGTGCAAAAAGAACATTAGCCACAACTCCACAACCTAGCATAATCAACAACAAGGTTCCTAAAAATTCTGATAAAAGCTCCCCTTTTAAATTTTCTCTTTTCATAAATTATTTCTCCCTCCCTACGATAATTTATTTTTTGTTGTTTTTAGAATTAAATAATCATTTTTACAATCTTATCTGCAAGTTTCTTAACCAGTTGGAAGATGAGACCGTTTTTCTCCCCCCTCTCAATTTTTCGCCTATACTTTAAACTATCCTAAAAGCATCAACTAACACACATCTTCTTTGTCTGGTAAATGTTCTTGCTGAAGTCAAACCCTCACCCGTAGGTCCTGCAATGGTAAATGTTGTATATCCTTCTCCTCCAAACCCTAACCCCGCATATGAAGGAGCATTTTTAACAAAGATGGTAGTTTGGATAGCTCTTGCAAATGCAGTCATGTTTTCTACATTCTTTGAATGCATCATTGCAGTATGTCTATTACCACCTTCTGCTTTTACAGCAAGATTTATAGCTTCTTTTACAGTAGGTACTGTTACAAAAGGGATTACTGGCATGAGCTGTTCGTGGTATACAAGGGGATGTGAAACATCAACTGGCATTACTACTAATCTTATGTCCTTACCTGTTTCGATACCTATCTGCGATAGGATAAAATGAGCATCTCTTCCTATTAAATCTTTATTTATAGCCCCTCCTTGGAATATTAGTTCTGTCATTCTGTCAATATCTTTACCGTGTAATACATATGCACCTTCTCTTTTCATTCTTTCAAGCAACGTATCAGCGATTCTCTCAACAGCGATTATCTCCTTTTCCGCAATACATAGTAAATTGTTGTCAAAGCTTGCACCACATGCAATATCATGTGCTGCTTTTACTATATCTGCAGTTTCATCAACTACTACTGGTGGATTACCTGCTCCCGCGCCAATCACCTTTTTGCCACATCGTAAAGCTGTCTCGACAACTGCTTTTCCTCCTGTTACAACTACCATATTTACTTCAGGATGCTCCATTAATTTTTGTGCCGTCTGTATTGTGGGGTTATATATACTGCAAACTAATCCGTTTGGTGCCCCTACTTTTAAAATTGCTTCATTTATTATTTCCACTGCCTTGTTTGAAGCCTTTTTAGCACTTGGATGAGGATTGAACACAACTGCATTCCCAGCTGCAAGCATACTAATTGTATTGTTAATAATGGTAGCTGTTGGATTAGTCACTGGAGTTATAGATGCTATAACTCCCACTGGCGCCATTTCAACTAAAGTTAGTCCTCTATCCCCTGTCCATGCAGTTGGTTTTAAATCTTCTGTTCCTGGTGTTTTCTTGACTGCTAATATATTCTTCGCTACCTTATCCTCTACCCGACCCCTTCCAGTCTCACTGACTGCCAATTCCGCTAATAATCTCGCATTGTTAAAGCATGCTTCTCTTATTGCCGCTATTATTTCTTCCCTTTTTTCCAAGTCCATAAGTGCAAATTTCTTCTGTGCTTCTTTTGCACACTCTACTGCTTTGTCAACATCGTCAAAAATCCCAATATCCGGATTATCTTTTTCCTTTTTTTCTCCTGCTTCTTTTAAATTTATTTCATTTAATATTTTTTTTGTAATAGTAACTACCAAATTTTCATCAATCATTTTGCAAAACCTCCTTACTTATATAAAGTTTCTAAAATGTGCTCCATTTCTTTTACACCAGAAGTTGCTACAGCAATATCTTCCTCCACACTTCCTCCGCTAACTCCTATCCCCCCTACTAACTGTCCTCCCCACCTTAATGGCATCCCCCCACCAAACGTTACAAAATTAGGCTGCTAGCATTATTTATTCCATATAACTCACCACTTGGTTTAGCTAATTCATGTAGTTCAGAAGTTTCCATCTTTAATAAAACTGCCGTTTTTGCCTTGTTAATAGCAAGTTCAATACTTCCTAACAGTGCACCTTCCATACGTTCAAATGCTATTAAATAACCATATTCATCTACTACTGCAATACACATAGGTTTTCTTATTTCTTCTACTTTTTCCCGAGCTTTTTGAATAATCTCTTTCGCAATCTTAAACAGGATCTTTCCCTCTTTCATTTCATTGCTCACCTTTTCTTTTACACTTTTTGAAATTTCAGTTACTGCCTGTTTAATAATTTCTTCTGTTTCCTCAAATAAGGCACAACAGTATAAAAAATCAGATAATCTATTGAGATACATTAAAATTTCTTCTCTTATATTTTGGCTCCTCTTAAGTCTTACAGCTTCTCTTTCTGCCCTTCTTACAACTGTCCTCGCAAGATGCAAAGACGAGGAAGACAAATAAGGTGCAGGTAAAATAAAATCCTTAGGCAATTTAATATTCTCAGTAATTTCATCTATTTTCTTTTCCAGCCATTTAATTTCTTCTTGAGTAAGTCGTACTTTTAGTTTTTCAGACTCTAATGTTGCCAGTTCACTGTTAAGAATAAATAAGTCTTCTTCTATTTTTTGTAAATAGCCCCTTACTTGTTCCCTTTTTACACACGACCTTGCCAGCGAGATTGCACTTATAGCCTCATCAACTGTCCCATAGGTTTCAACTCGTTGGTCACACTTTTCTACCTTCTTGCCTCCAATTAGAGACGTTTCTCCCTTATCCCCCATTCTGGTATATATCCTCATTTCAAGCTCCCCTCTTCTATTTCAATATTATCTACAATTCCCACTATAGCCGCATCTATAGGAGTATTTTCATTTGCTGCAACTCTCGTTGCAGTACTTCCTCTTACAATCAAAACTGTCTCTCCAATTCCAGCACCTACTGTATCTATTGCTACCACAAGCTCTCCTTGTTCACCTTCTTGTGTATTATTCGCATTGTTAATAAATCTTAAAGGCTGAACTATTAATAATTTTGAGCCTACCAAAAAGTCATTTTTTTTAGTCGCAACTATATTTCCCACCACTTTTGCTAATTGCACCTTTTCGCCCACCACCTTACTTTTTATTGAAACTATGTTTTTACAACTTTTAATCGATTCTCACGAATAAAGTCCATTGCAAGTGGTGTCATTATAGAATCGTTTGGTATTTCAATTACATCTACATTTCCCTTTAATCCCACTATATCTTCTCGAGTTATTAACTTCTTTTCTAATTTGACATGCTTTGTTTCGTCATCCGAATAAAACTTACTTACCTCTTCTCTTTTTTGCCCTTCATTTACTTTTTCTGAAACTAATAAGCTATTTCTATTCAAATGAGACAATACCCTTTTTGCAAGTTCAAATGAACGGCAAAGGCCTATTCCATAGCTTTCAATATCCCTGAAAATCTTATCATATGCATTTTTCAAAGCGGGAGGGAAATCCGAAAAACCTAACTTTCCCCATGTCTCTATGCTCAAATCTGCAGCATCCCTAACTGCTATTACAGGAATACCTGATAACACTCCATTAATTGCAATTTGAGCTGGGAGGGTATCTAAAATGAGATGGGATATTTTTGAAGCAGTATTTCTTGTCAAGGTTGCAAAAACGACCATGTCATGTTTTTGGACAAATTCTCTTGCGTTTATAGTTTCACCTTCTTCAATAACCTCCACACTATCAAGCTGGTCAGAAATTATTTTTTTGTTAAAAATTTGCGACGCTGCCCTAGAAAACACAAGAGTATATTGTACCATACTGTTTTCTTTTATCTTTTTCAGCTCCTCCAGCGATATATCAAAATTTACTTTTCCACCAGTAAAAACCACAAGAATCTTCTTTGAAAGAAATTTCTTTACAACTTCCTCTACTATTCTTTTTATAATTTCAATTGAAATATCACTCATTTAAATTCACCCCTTCTCACAGGAAAGAGCTATGCCTAATGGAGTTATAAAAATAGGATACTGAGGGACTATCACTTTTTTCCTTGTCGTATTTTCTACTACTTCTTTCAAACCATGCAATGCACTTGCTCCTCCTACTAGATAAATAGTATCTATATTGTCAAAAGAAAAAGTATGCCTTTTTATAATTTCAGCTACTTTCTCCATGCATGGTTTTAAAATAGGAGTCAGCAATTTCTGCCTTTGGACATCTAGTTTTATTTTCTCTGCCTCTTCAAAACTGATGTTGAAATGTCCCGCAAGTACAAGTGTAAAATGCGTACCTCCCGTAGGCTCATCTGCAACATATACGACCTTCCCATCCTTCAATACAGAAATTCCTGTTGTGCCTCCTCCTATATCCACCACTATACCATCTTCAATTCCTAACACTTTTGCAGCAGCTATTGGCTCATCTACTACATTTACTACATCTAACCCTGCTTCCTCTACAACATACTGTGTTGCCTTTGATACTCCTTCTCCTGTGCCTGGTGGAATAGCACATGCCGCAATTGTAAGTTTTCCTTCTAACTCTTCATTTAAATAACCTACCATCTCTCTTACTATTTCTCTTGCTCCAATGAAGTCTACTACTACACCATCTTTTACAACTTGAGCAGCCTTCATTGCCCCTGCTATTGGCTTATTATTCTCATCTAACACTGCTACTACTATATTAGCTGTCCCCAAATCTACTCCTACTTTGTATTTCCTACCTTTTCTCTGAGGTTTTTTGTTTACAATGCTTGCAAATTCTTCATATATCTTTGTCGATATTTCAGGTGTAATTTTTGTATTCATTCCTGTTGCCCCTTTTCTAGATTAATTTAACTCCTTTATAGTAATATATACCCCTTTGCTTGGCTTTTGATCCCTGCAGCATTTGCTTCATCAGTGTCTACGTGCATTTCTAGAACAAACTTTTCTGAAACTCTCGCCAGAACATTTTCAAATATTACCTTTCTTTCCTCACCTGCTTCTACTTTTAGTAAATCTTTATCTTTTATTCCTATTTTCTCAGCCAAGGATTTTGGCATATGAACGTGTCTCATCGCAACTATGACTCCATCTTCAATTTTAACCGCTCCTACTGGCCCTACGATAATACATCCTGGGGTACCTTCATGATTCCCTGAATCCCGTACCGGTGCTTCTAGCCCTAAGGTATAACAATCTGTTTTTGAAACTTCCACTTGGGTCTTTTTTCGTGCGGGCCCTAAAACTCTCACACTTTGCAAAATACCTTTAGGACCCACTACTATAACTGTCTCCTTTGCAGCAAATTCTCCTGGCTGCATCAAATCTCTTATTGGTGTTAAGGTATATCCTTTGCCAAATAAAGCTTCCATGTGTTCTTCGCTTAAATGAACATGTCTTGCTGATACATTTATTGGTACTTCTATTTTCCTTCTACTTTTAACTCCTTCTTTTTCTTCATAATCCCTAATTTCTTTTATTATAATCCGGGTAAGTTCTTCAATATTGAGGCAGTCCATCATATCACCTCATTTTTAGCTCGTTGTAATGAATGCACAGTGTACGTGGTTCACCTTTTTTACGTGGACATCCAGGATCTTTGCAGAGATTGCACGTATATGCCATTCCTTCCTTATCATCTTCTTCCTCTACTTCTCCAGTTTCTTCTTTAGCCTCACTTTTATCCTCTTTCTCAAATTTCTGTTCTATTTCTCTTTTCTCTATTGTCTCTCCTTCTGTTACTTTTATCTTTGGCTCAGAATCGTTTTTCTCTTTTTCCTCTTTCTCGATAACTGGCATCAATAAAGTAAGGTTTTTTTCTTCTCCCACAATAAATCCTACCTGCTTATCAGGCCGAGGTATTATATGAACTGCATAAACTTTGCCTACCCTTAAAGCCGCTGCTTTGCCAGCTTCTACTGCTGCTTTCACAGCTCCAACATCTCCTTTTATCTTTACTGTTGTAAGACCACTACCTCTAGCTAATTCGTAACCTATTAGTTTTACATTGGCTGCTTTAACTGCTGCATCAGCGGCTTCAATTGCTGCAACAAGCCCTACTGTTTCTATTAATCCTATGGCTTCACTCATACCACCTCTCCACCTCACTTTCTTATGCAAAAACTAATGGTAAATTTTTGGCTAACCTGGCTGCATTTATACCAATATTTCTATACAAATTGGGATCGTACTTTTCTCCTCTTCCCGACCCCGAAAGTTTTGCAGCTGTGTGGGCAATGAACCCAACATCAGCTGTGTGTTTCACTCTTACTATTCGTGCTTTTAATCCTTGTTCTGTAATTCCTGATATTATTTCGCGAAGGATATTACCCAGTGGTATACCAATGATATTTTTCTTAAATTTTATATAAAAGCCAGGAGAAACCCCTATTACAACCTCATCCACATTTACACCTTGTTTTGCTTCCCCTATCTCCTCAATTATCATTTCCCATTCTTGATTTGCATCATCTGATGATTGTGTCGCTGGAGCTGCAATTTCAACATTTTCCAACTTTTTCAAAACTTCCTTTACAATTTGCTCAACCAATGATTCTGTTTTAACCATTCTTACACTATCCCCCTTTATTTATCAAACTCTTCAGGCTAGATCTTCTGGCTTAAGCGCTTGTGGTACATTCTTGATTCGCTCCCATCTCTCTTTTGAAAGCCTGAAGCCTGTACCAGGGCCTTTATAGTCATTTGAATTATTTACAGCCGAATCTATGTTAAAGTCTTTATCCAAAACAGCTGACGTCTGCAAATAATCACCTGCTATCCTCTGTTTGAGCATGTTCAACACATTTTCTGCTACATCTGTAAATCCACTTTCCGCTAATGCCTTTACAACGTCAAGACCTGTTAGCCCTTTCTCCATGAGTTCTGTTGCAGCTTTGAGATCTGCATTGACATCTCTTGGAGGCATATCTTTTGAACCATGCGCATATGTTGCTGCTTCCACTTCTTCATCTGTAATAGGCGGCAGATTCAACTTCTTGAATACCGATTGTAAAGCTCTTGCTGCCTTGTTCCTTACAGCAATAACCTCATCTTCTGTCACAGGACTTACTCCACCTTCTACCATCAGATCTCTCTGCAACATGAGATAATCGTCAAAGTCCTCTGCATCAAAATTAGAACCTGCAAACATATTATCATAGTTTGGTACAGCACTATATCCTGAGAAGATAAGGTCGGTACCTGGCAACATTAGCAATAATGTTCTTGCCGTTCTTCTGATATCAGAATGAGAGAATGTCTGGTCGTTACCGGAGGCAACTTCCAGGTCCAGCATGGTCGTGATCAGGTTCTCGGCCAGCACGGCGCGAATGCCGCCGGGAACAGCACCAGGGACGCCGATGCAGCTGATCGAACCGTTCTGCAATCCCTGCACGCCAGCCCCCTTGGTGATGTAAACGCAGCGGGCTTCAAGGTACAGCATGGATTTTCCTTCGGCGTAGCCCATCTGCACCTCAGAGCCGGTACCTGAGGTAAAGCGCATCTTGAGGCCCCGGGAAGCATAAGCCGAGGCCAGGAAGGCCTTGGACCAGGGTGTGTCGTCACCGTCAACAAAGACGTCTTCGGTGCCGTACACAGAGATCGTCTCCGCGTAGGCCGTGAACCCTTTCATACCCAGCTGAAGCTCAGTGGCTTCCTCCAAAGCGCACTGCGTGAGCACCCCGCCTCGGCCGGTCTGCGAACCAATCAGCAAGGCTATGGCATTAAAGGGCGCATAGCGCACCACGCCTACGGTGGTTTCCTGTTCGTTGAACCCACGCAGGGCAGCTTCAGCAGCATCAGCGGCGATCTGTACTGGGTTATCGCGCAGGCTGGTGACGTGGCACTGGTTATCCGGCGTCTTGCGGCAACGCATCTTCTGCAGCGCCATCATCATCTCGACCACGTTCATGTGGCCCACGACCTCACAGATCTTAGCCGGGGTCATGGCCGTGGTGAGCTTGACGATTTCCGACCGAGGCACATTGACATCGACAATCATTCTGGCGAGTTCTTTTGAGTCCATGGCAACTACTCTTTCAGCCAGCTCGCGGTTGATCGCGTGGTCGGCAATGAACTGATCAATCATGTCGAACTCGCTGCGCGGTTTCCCGTCCATCTCAACAACACGGCCGTTTTCGATCTTGATGCTGGGCTTGGGGTCATTTGGTCCACTCATGGCCATCAAGCCAACTTCAGGCCACTCCTGGACAAAGCCGTCCTGGTGAACCGGACGCTTTTCCAAGATTTCAAAACGCTTGGACCTCTTCAAGAATTATCCCTCCTTGCCATCTAATGACAGCACCCCGCGAAGCGTCTTCTGGCCGTCGCTTCCAGTCTTACCGTTTCAGTGCTAGTCGCTCGTGCACGCTTCGCCTCAGCTTCAACTCAACCTTATTCGGCCACCTCGCCGCCAACCAAGGAACCCCTCTTCTTTCGTACATGAGGCAGTCCCATACGTGCCTCTCTGGGCGCAAGGTCACGTGCTCACCAGCCGTTGACTTTTGCCAGAACGTCTCTCTTAAAAAACTCCCCGGATGAAAGACACTGTAGGATCTGTTCTTACGCGGTAGTCCTCCACCATCACGAAACTGTGTCCTTCACCTCCCCTTTGACAGACCGGCAAGGTACGCTCTTAATTCTGCAAGTCCTTCACCAGTTCGACTAGAGATCAAAAAGTATGGTGGCATGACGCCTGCCTCAGCCAGTTGCCTCCTTGCTTGGCATGTGTCTGCGCCTTCGACGTCGATCTTTGTTATTACGCCGATTACCGGTCGCCACAAAGATAGTGCGAAGCCTGGAGGAGGCTGGAACCCATGGTCAGCTGGAGCCACCCAGATTATTAGGTCGGCCTGCTGCGCAGCTACAATGAGGGCCTGGTGAAGCCGTGGGAACTCAAGATATTCACCAGGAGTGTCGATAAACATGCCGGAACATTCCACCATCTGCGTCTTAGGGAGCTTGGATAATGTCTTGTTCTGTAACGCTGCTAGAAGCGTACTTTTTCCGGCCCCTTTGGGGCCAACAACCAATAATCTCATTTTACGAACGCGTGAGATCCGCTTCCTGGAACCCAAGACTCTGCGCCAAAAAAGCGTTTGCTTCCCTAAGAGCAGTTTGCACTGCAGCAACAGGTCCGGTAATAACTAGGGTGCCGGTGAATCGATCTACAAAAGCTACCGTTACAGGTGCTACTTTTGCGACACGGTCGGCAGCTATTATCGCTGCTTCGCTGGGAGTAATAGTCATAATACCCCACGCGGCTCCGGCTTCAAGCCCTAGTCTCTCTGCTAGCTGGGGTTCAGGGTGGGCGATAAGGTGGGCTAGCGTTACCTGTTTACCGGGCACGTATTCCTGAATGATACGTTGTTTATCATCCGGCATCGCCTAGGCCCCCCTTACCGTAGGGTAAATGCATTGACTCCATACCATTTCGTTGGTTCCACGACCGCATTTGAGCTGCAATTTTTGCATGACATTCCTTTATCAGCCAAGCAGAGTTGCGCAAACTACCCGCTCCAGCGAATCAGCGTACATGTACTCGCTGTGGGTTTCGGTGTCACCTGTGGTATCTGTCAACTGCTTCTCAGGCACGCCGAACGCAAGTCTCTTTATGTTTAACAGATGAAGAGGCGAGAGGCTGTCTGTGGTCACATTACCTCCCCATGTCCCGCACCCCAACGTTAGCGATACCGGTAGTCGAGTAGTATAGCCTACTGCACCTAGTGAAGAAGGAGTGTTGACGAGCACCCGTGAGACCGGCATCCCAAGGGCAAAACTAGTAACTATATCCGTGTCCTCTGCGTGAATAACCAGGCTGTGGCCCAGGCCACCGAACTTCAATAATTCAAGGCAACGCTCTCGTGCTGCCTGCCAGTCTGGGACGCTGTAGAAGGCCAGAATAGGAGAAAGCTTCTCCATGGAAAGCGGGTACTGTTTGCCGACGCCTTCGAGTTCGGCAATAAGTATACGCGTCTGCGGAGGAACGTTTATTCCCGCCATAGAAGCAATTGTAGTCGCGCTTTTCCCTACTATCTCTGGATTGAGGCCCCCGTTGGGAACTGTTACCAAGCGTTCAAGTTTCTTGCGTTCCTCGCTATTTAGGAAGTAGGCGCCCTGCTTTCGCAGTTCGGCCTTAACATTTTCGGCAATGCACGATTCTGTCACTATTGCCTGTTCCGAAGAGCATATTGTTCCGTTGTCGAAGCACTTACTCGTAACTATGTTGGTGACAGCTCTCGTTACATCTGCGCTACGGTGAATAAAAGCCGGTACGTTCCCTGGACCCACGCCGTATGCAGGCTTGCCAGAGCTGTAGGCTGCCTTCACCATCTGAGCGCCACCTGTGGCTAGTATAAGGGATACCCCAGGGTTAGACATGAGTTCCTGGGTGCCTGCCAGGGTAGCCTCCGTTATGCAGCCTATGGCCCCTTCGGGGGCACCGGCCTTCACAGCGGCCTCAGACAATACCTCGGCGGCTGCTGCGCTGCATCGTACGGCACGCGGGTGAGGGGAAAAGACTATACTATTGCGCGACTTGATTGCGATGAGGCTCTTAAAAATAACTGTGGACGTTGGGTTAGTAACCGGGGTAAGGGCCGCTATTACCCCCATCGGTTCAGCTATCTCCACAATTTTGTTAACCGGGTCTTCTTTCACAACTCCGACTGTTTTCAGGTGCTTGATTTCAGCATATAGCCCCTCAGAGGCCAAAAGGTTTTTTGTCCTTTTGTCCTCGACAATGCCAATACCGGTTTCCCTGACAGCTTCTTGGGCCAAGGACAAAGCACTTCTGCTAGCTGCTTTGACCATGGCCGCCACAATTCCATCCACCTCCTCCTGGCTAAACCCTCTCAATTTATCCTGAGCAGCGCATGCTTTGGCTACTAGGTCCCGCGCTTGTTGCCTGGAAAGCAAATCCTTGTCTAGCGGCATTTGATTTTCCTCCTTAATCCAGCGACCCAGGTGCGGCTCAATATCCGCACGTTCTGCGCCTGATTTAATGTCCCCCAATACTGCAATCGAGACCTACTGAAACAACCACTTCTCTTAGGCTGTTCATGTGCTCCCTGGAAGGCGGAGTAATGCCTTCTAGCGGATATGTCCTGCCAAGTTTTCGGTATTTTGGTACACCAAGCCGATGATACGGCAAGAGATCGACTCGGTTGACCCCAATCTCACGAGCAAACTCTGCAGTAGCCCTAATATTCGCCAAATCGTCATTGATTCCTGGAATAACTGGAACACGGATAATCATCCGGGTGTTGCTCGCTGCAACGAGTCGAGCATTTCTTAGAATCAGTGAATTTCCTATGCCAACATACTCTTCATGCTTCGCATCATCCATATGTTTAATGTCGTACAATACCAGGTCAAGATAGGGAAGAACTGAGCGAATTACTTCTGGCTGTGCTGCGCCAGACGTTTCGATAGCTGTGTGGAGGTACTCCGATTTGAATGCCTTTACAAGCTCTAAGAGGAATTCGGGCTGGCTAAGCGGTTCTCCGCCGGAAACCGTCACGCCCCCCTCTGATCGACGGTAAAACATGAAGTCTTTCTTCACTTCCGCCAGAACCTCGGTGACCGTCTTTTCTTCTCCAATAACCGTCAAGGCTCGAGGAGGACAAACAGTTGCGCACGCGCCGCAGACTATACATACCTTACGGTTGACCCGCTCTTCGTCCGCAGAGATTGCCCCCACCGGGCACACGCCGCTGCAACGGCCGCACCTTATGCAGTTTGCTGCGGTGTAACCGATCTCAGGTTTATGGTTTTGCCCTTCGGGGTTCGCACACCATTGGCACCGCAAAGGACATCCCTTAAGAAATACAATTGTGCGTATGCCGGGTCCGTCGTGCACCGAAAACCTCTGGATGTCGAAGATCACTCCCTTGGCATTGGGGTTATAGCTGTATCGCACTTAGCTCTACTCCCTTCTTAACATGGTCGGCTCAGCCTATGTTGCTACAGCTGCCGACTCATGGTAATATGACAACAGGAAAATACGAGTGCGGTCTTGGAATAAACAACTTGACAAAACAAGCGTGTATACAAATGTACATGAAGCCCACGTTGCCCACATTCATTGAGGCCATCTTCAAGATCTACCACATCGAGTTTGGAACGGTCTTGGGCCAGAACCACAGCAAACGCTCGCAGGCGTTGAGGTTAGGTTCTATCTCCCTCGCAGCCGCGGCTTCTCCCTAGTTGGCTGTTGCTGTATCTGGTGGCCTCTGGGGATTCTCATGCCAGACTTAGAACAACGGGGCGCACCGCGAGAGCTCGGCTTCCCGAGATGCGCCCCCGGTTCGGCACTTGTTCTAGAAGCTCTGTTCTGTACGCGCAATGATATCGTCCTGAATAGCTTTATCAAGCGCAGTGAAGAAGGCACTGTAGCCTGCAACCCTAACAACAAGGCTTCTGTACCGCTCGGGGTTTCGTTGGGCGTCGAGCAACGTGTCCTTGCTCACTACGTTGAACTGGACATGAAGCCCTTTCTGGTCAAAGAAAGTCCTTACAAGGGAAGCTAGGTTGCGGAGGCCGGATTCACCAGCCAGAGCGGCAGGATGGAACTTTTGGTTAAGCAGCGTACCATTCGAGGCAATATGGTGATCCAGTTTTGCGACTGAGGTCACCGCCGCAGTCGGTCCCTCTAAGTCTCTACCTGAAGCCGGAGACACACCGTCCGCCAGTGGCGTACCGGCCAGCCTTCCGTCAGGCGTAGCCCCCGTCATTGCACCCAGCGGGACGTTGGCTGAAACAGGGTAAAGGCCAGGTTGGAAGTGGCCGCCTCTCGGGTTGGTGTACTTCTCAACCTCACGGCAGTAGATCAAAGCTGCTTCCCGGGCTAAAAGGTCAACGCTGTCGTCGTCGTTGCCGTATTTGGGAGCTCTCGTAAGAAGTATCTGCCGCAAATCTTCTTTCCCTTCAAAGTTCTTTTGTAATGCTTCTTTAAGCTCTACTGGGGAAATGACTTTTTGTTCATAAACCAAGTACTTCAGCGCAGCCAAGCTGTCACCGACATTCGCGACTCCAACTCCTTGCGGACCGGTGAAGTTGTAGATTGCGCCACCTTCACCCAGGGATTTGCCGCGCTTGATGCAGTCGGCGACCATCGAAGACAGGAACGGTAGTGGTGCCTTCTGAGCGTGTGCCAAGTCAACGGCATTATCGGCGATAACCAGCAGTTTTACGAAGTAGGCCATCTGCTGGCGGAAAGCTTCCATGAACTCGTCAAATGTCTTAAAGGAAGTGAACTCACCTGTCTTGGGGCCGAGCTGCTTAGTCGAGCACTTGACGGAACACTTGGTGCAATCATTGGGGCATTCGCCGTTGTAGATAGTAAGCTCGAGAACCTTGGCCATGTTGAAGAATGCAGCATCGTGCCAGCCTTCGGTCTTCCCCATTTTTTGGGGTTCCACGCAGCCAATAATGCCGTAGTCCCGAGCGTCTTCCAGGGTCAATCCGCGATTTACTAGAGCAGGGATAATTACTTCGTCGTTGTAGTAAGCCGGCATGCCCAGGCCGATGCGGGAAACCTCCGCAGCCTTTAGAAGCAGGTCTTCTGGCGTCTTGTTCCAAACACGGATCGAGATAGATGGCTGCGGCATACGCACATGAGCTGTGGCTTCGAGGCACATGAACGACAGTTCGTTAGTGGCATCTCTGCCGTCTGGGGTCTGCCCGCCAACTATTAGGTTCTGGAACATCGGATAGCCGCCAAATGCCTTTGTCGAACCTTCATCTCGAACTTTGTTAATGTCATTGAATTTAACCCACAAGCAATCCAGCAGTTCCTGCGCTTCTTCCTTTGTGATCTTGCCGCTGGCAATATCAGCTGCGTAGTAAGGATACATGTATTGATCGAAGCGCATTGGCGAAATGGAGTGCCCGTTTGATTCGAGTTGAATAATAAGTTGGACGAACCAGAAGGATTGCAGTGCTTCGTAGAAGGAACGAGCCGGGTTCGCAGGCACCCACTCACAGTTTTCGGCAATTTTTTCTAGTTCTGCCTTCCGCTGCGGGTTTTTCTCAATGGCCGCTAGCCGTCTTGCCTCGGCTGCAAACCGCTTAGCAAAGTTGATGGCAGCATTTGAGGTTATTACTACCGCGTTCAGGAATTGTAGTTTCTTGTGATCGTCCGGGTTGGTCATATCGAGTTTCTTGGCCTCTTCCAGTGCTTCTTCGGCAATTCCTTTAAAGCCTTTTTGAAGTACTTTCGCGTAATCTACGCAGATGTGCCCTACGCCGTTGAAGAAGTAGTTGCCGACCGTAAACACACCTGCATTCATAGCGTCTTTGACCGGCGTGGGCATCAGCGACGCTGCGTATTCGTTTACCGTCTTACCATCCCAGTACTTGAAAACCTCGCGCAGTGTCGCCTTTGTCTCTTCCGAAACCAGGAACACGTCGCCCGTACGTTTCGGCAGGGAATCCAGCTCATCAAGCAGCCACTTACAGGAAAACTCAGGGAAAACAGGGGCACTTCTTGGTTTGACAGTTTGGTTGCCTACGATGAGCTCGTCATCGCGGATGACAATGGTCATCTCGTTCAGGATTTTTTCTAAAGCTTTGGCGCGCCGAATTATCATGGGGAGGTGTTCTGTTTCTTGGTAGGCCTTGGTTACCAGTACTGCGCGCTCGGCGTCAATTTCAGGTACACTGGACAAAATGGCGTTTTTCAGTCTTTCTACGCGCGGGGAAGCCCCCGTACCTCCGGAACTAACGGTCTCTGCGGATGTGGAAGCACCGGGTCCGTGGCTAATGTTTTTGAGAGCATCCCTCACCATTTGCTCTATGAGCTTGACATCGACGTTAGGGCTAGCAGCCATGATCAAACTCCCTCCCTTTTCCGAATAGCCTTTTCAGCCATTTCTATGTTGATTGCGTAATCTGCGATAAACTGCTCAATCATATCAAATTCTTCGCGTTTTTTACCATCCATTTCAACAATTTTACCATTTTCTATTTTAATGCTTGGTTTAGGATCATTAGGACTGTTTACAGCAATCAAGCCTACTTCTGGCCATTCTGCTATAATACCGTCTTGATTCACAGGTCTTTTAGCTAATACTTCAAATCGCTTAGACCTCATTCTCACTCCCTCTTTTCTTTCAAATTTGTTTCGCTATCGTGCGAAGTTAGATATATGGATGAGTTAAATATAAGGTTCACCATTCAGAGATTTTGGTGCCTCTCCAAGTGTACTTAGAAGCTTCAATCCCACTTCTCTTGCAGCAATAATAGCTTGTCTCACTGCTCCAGAATCTCCTGAAATAGATAATATCGCCTCATTTGTCATACTGGTACCTTTTGCTGGACTAGCATAGCCAATAACTTCTACTTCTGCTGCCTTTACAGCAGTATCACAGCATAATACTCCAATTGCAGCTGGTGCTCCCACAATCAATCCAAATGCCTTTCCTAACGGAGCTCCAAATGCTTTTTGCAATGCATAGCTTGCTCTTGCAGTATACTGGAATTCTAAATGTCCAGCTTCGTTTACATATACATCGCCAAAGGTGCGTCTCAGCTCTTTCAATGCAACCTCTACTGCTCTTCTTGCATCCGAGACTTCTTCTGCACCGAAGATGATAAGGTTCCCATGTCCAGCGCCACCTTTCGTATCCCTTGGCAATTCAATAGCAACTACTTCTGTGTTTGTAGCTTTTACTGCTTCATCCGCAGCCATTATTTGTGGTCCTGCTCCTGTACGACCACCAATTATTCCTATCGAGCGATATTTAGGATCAATTCCCATTTTCTCATGCACAGAAGCATCCACATTTGCAATTACCAATCCAATTGTGTCACCTAGTGCAGTTCCCACAAATTCGGTTAAACCTGGATTTGTAATTGCCGGTCCACCTACACTTTTGCTCTCTTCTCCTTGAGTTTTGCTTACTTTTGTTACTACATCTTCCACTATCTTTCTGATTACCTGTTCATCCATCTTTCCTTAATGCCTCCTTTCACTTACTCAGTTTTTTACTATTCAGCCTTAGGAAGAATTTTCTCAACATCTGCATGCGGTCTTGGAATTACATGCACAGATATAACTTCCCCTACTTTCCTCGCTGCTGCAGCTCCTGCATCAGTAGCAGCTTTTGTTGCACCTACATCTCCTCTTACCATGACTGTTACTAAACCTGACCCTATCTTTTCATAACCGATTAATTTTACATTTGCAGCTTTTACCATTGCATCTGCCGCCTCAATTGCTGGTACTAATCCTCTTGTTTCTACCATTCCTAATGCTTCACCTGCCATTAAAAGACACCTCCATAATAGTTTGTTTTTTAATATTTTATTTTTCTTTATTTATAATTCGCCTTAATAACAAAATTACCTCTTAATAAAAATGACATATCCACTGTAATAAATAGATGAATTAATTTTATAGAAAAAATTACTAATTAAGTATTATAACTGTAATAGAATTTTTTTGACTTCTAGATGTTCTTTTTTGACATCCCACCAGAATGAGTTCTAATCTTTTGCATAGAAATTTAACATCGCGTTAACAGAAATTATACATAAAATTATATATTTATTAAAAACTAGAAACTTTATAACTAGTATCTAATAGATCTCTTTGACTATTAATTGGCGTCCTCGCATTATTTTAATGAAAAAATATATATATTAAATGTAAAAAAATCCCTTTGTAATAAGGGACATAAGAAAAAAACACTAAAAAACATCTTATTTCATTTATTAAAAAATTATTAATATTAATGGAATAACGTTAATTTAATATTGTCAATTAAAACAAAGTACTAATTGCTATAAATAGTAAAATAATACCACTTATCAGTGTTCCAAACTGACTAAGTGTAAAAGAACCTATCCGTATTTCCGCAACTCTTTTTCCTAATTTTACACCTACCCAAACAGAAATAAAGCTTCCAATTGATGTAGTTAATGATATAGTAAAAGGAGAAAAGCTTAAAATGCCTGCACCCAAACCGTTGGTAAGAGCATTTGCTGAAAGGGCTATTCCTAAAAGAATTGCTTCAATCAAACTGATTTCTCCTGATTTATCCAAATCTACAATTTCGGGACTTTCTAAAATGTCTTTTATAGAATTATATTTTGACTGTCTTACCTTTTTGTTAACTGACTTGCGAGGTACGGCTAGTAAAATAATTCTAAGTCCGATTATAAACAGCAAAAAAGCCCCTACAAAAATAGAAAGTGACCCAGGCAGTACTGAATTTAACCATTTGCCAAAGATAATCCCAGATATACTGAACAAAAAAGCTATTATTGCGATAATAGCATTAGAGAAAAAACTTATTCGTATATTTCGTATGCCATAAGAAAGGCCTACACCAAAGTTGTCTATGCTTGCTGATATTGCAAGGCCTAAAATAATTAGCCATTTCATATTTTATACATTCCTTTTTATCAAATTAATTTAAAAAATGGCACTGTTGACTGATATTAATGATTATTTTTAACATATTTTTGATTTTTATTTTGCTGAAGTTATAAATTTTAAGAAATTTCTTTAAATCTTTCTAATATATAGCTCAAGAAATTAGTTCTAATAAGACTTCATACACAATTTAATTGTAGTTTTATAATTTGGGGTAGAAAACTAAAACCTTCGTTGCAACATAACTTTGCAATTTTTCATGTTGAATGCATACAGTAGACTTACTATAACTATAATAAAAATAAGAAGAACTCTTTAACTTATAAAGATTTTGGGACTTTAAAAGAATTTAATTCTCTAAACTCAGTAGGAGAAATTCCTACAACCTTTTTAAATACTTTACTGAAATAATTAGCATCTCGATAGCCAACTTTTTTTGCAATTTCAGAAATTGTTAACGAAGGATTAGCTAGATATTTTTTCGCTGCCTCAATTCTTATTCGTGTAAGATATTCAACATAGGTGCATCCAACCTCTTTCTTAAAAAGTCTACTAAAATATTCAGGATTAAGATATATTGTTTGAGAAAGTTCTTTTAACCTTATTTCTTTTTCAAAATTCTCATTTATATACTTTACTACTCGTTCGACTATATTATTCTCATTCCTTTTGGCACCAGCAAAAAGATCGCTAATTTCTTCTAAAAATGATGTAGCCCACAAGGTAATACCTCTATAATTTTGAGTCCTCATAAGTTTTTGCAAATGACTAAAGCAAAATTGAAATACTCTGCCTTCTTCACCAGTTAGCATTCCTACTTCACTTATTGTTTTGACTATTCTCATCATTATCTCTATAAGATTTATTTGGCATTCCAATAAATTGTTTTTAGTTGTTGTTAGAATTTCCCCTACAACCTCCTTTAGAAGTTGGAGCGCTTTTTGACTATCCCCTAATTGTAAAAATTCTATCATTTCTTCTTGCTTCCTTTTGGTATTTAAAGAAACAAAGTGAGGCTTTAGAAATACTTCTATATCTTCCTTCTTTATTATATTTCCTTCTCCTAGAAAAAATTTTCCTAATTTCACCATTTCATCTGTTTCTTCAAATAACTTTTTTAAATTATTAAATTCTCCTATATCACTTATTCCAATTGTAGTAATAATTCCTGTCTTTGTTTCCACTTCTTCTTTCAATTTAATTGCTAGCTCATATCTATCGTATTTACTACCATTAAATCCAATAACTATTTTTTCTCCTAAAGCAAGTACAAAAATGTCTGAATGTTTTCTTGTAATTTTTTCAATTGTATGGTACACAGCATATTTATTGTGTATTATTTTTTTGCTTTGAGTTTCAATTTCTGGAACAATTATTAATACGGAGTTGGGGAGTGATTGTATTCCTAAATATTTCATTTCTATATCAGATACTTCTTCTTCAAAAAAGCACCCCAGAATTTTTGCCGCTAATATTCCTGTTTTTATAATTTTACTCATATCTTGTATAATCTTCCTTGTTTCTTCTTCTCTTTTTTCATTTAACCTTTCATTCTCAAAGATTTCTATTACTTTTCGGGCAACCGTCTCAACCTCTTCTGGAGTTACAGGTTTTAAAAGATATTCAATAACACCCAATTTTAAAGCTTCTTTGAGATATTCAAATTCATCATAAGCAGTTATTATTATTAACTTCACGTTGGGAAGAAAAGTTATTATCTCCTTTGCAGCAGTTATTCCGTCAATTCCTGGCATTTTAACATCCATAAAGATTATATCAGGTTGAAATTCTTTAGCTTTATTAATTGCATCATTTCCATTTTTGGCATCGCATATTACTTCAATTGGCAAACCTGTTTTATCAACAATCATAGAAAGTACTTCTCTTTCTAAAGGCTCATCATCACAAATCATTGCTTTGTATTTCATTATATTTTCCCACCTCTTTCTTAATTATCGGTATTTTTAAAACAACTAAAGTGCCATTTCCTTTTTCGCTCCTTATTTCTAACCCATATTCTTTTCCAAAGTACATTTTTATTCGTCTATCAACATTTTGTAGGCCTAGTGCCGTTGTATGTCCTTTACCTTTTTCGATATCATTCTTAATTACTTCAAGCATTTTCTTATCTATTCCCACTCCATTGTCCTTTACTTCAATGAATATTGTTTCATCCTTTTGATAAGCTTTTATATTAATTACTCCCCCTTCTTCTTTTTCTTCCAGACCGTGAATTATAGCATTTTCTACTATGGGTTGTAGACTCATGACCGGAAGAAGTACGTTTTCGATTTCAGTTGGAACATCAATTTGCGATTTTATATGGTCTTTATATCTTATTTCTTGGATATGAAGGTAGTGTTTTAAGTACGATATCTCTTCTTTTAAGGCAACAAGTTGATCTAGATTTCGAAGTGAATACCTAAGAAGACTAGCAAGAGAATAGATAATTTCCGCTGTTCGTGGCGCATTTTCTAAATAGGCTAATCGAGCAGCCGTATTGAGGGTATTGAATAAAAAATGAGGACTTACTTGAGACTGAAGAGTTTTTAGCTCTAAACTTTTAATAATATTTTCATATTCGGACCTCCGTTTAGTTTCCTCAAGAAGTTGTTTTTCTTGCATAAGTTTATTAAGGCCAAGTTCTATTAAGTAACTAGCAATAATCTGGAGCATATTCCCAGCTGCTATAATGTAATCTTGGGGCACTACTTTTATCTTTAAAAATTTTTCAAGATATACTTCAGGAGCTATGCCGAAATTCTTTGCCCGATCTATTGCTCTTTTAACCATTTCTTCTGTAGGAGGAGATAAAAATACTTGTCCACATAATACATATCCCCAACATTTCCCATCTACCAGTAATGGAGCTGCCAAGTCAATTATCTCACAATGGCAAAGTGAAATAGCTACCCCCCCTTTTTGTAAAGAAAGCCTACCTAATTCTGCATCAGATCTAAAACACCCTTTTTTTCCATGCAAAGTATCTCTTACGAGTAAACAATGTTCTGTAAAATTACTAGGTTTTGTAATACTTTCTCCATCTGGTGTTGCGATAATGGCACCAAGTCCTGTAACATCCGAGAAATTTTGTAATATTTCTTCTACTTTTTTTACGTCAATTACATCTCTTAACTTAACTTCTCCCATTTTTCTCACCTTCTCGCCTCAAAATAGGTATTATCTAAATTGCAAACACCACAAAATTCATCAGTGTTCTCTTCCCTTCTGCTAAGATAAATAATTATACATTCTTATTTTACACCTATATTCCAAGAAAGAAAAGATGCAGCTTTTTTGATGTAATGAAAACCAATTAAAATTTTTAGCTTTTGATAACTTTATTTAATGTCTAAATTTTAACAATCTTCCTCTGCAATAGCTACTGTTTTATACTTTTAAATTTTTAATTTCTACACATATTCTCAAATTCCTTCTCTATTTACATCAAAATCTTTATAAAAAATAGTCAAGTCCAAATTTTTGTGTAAAATTCCTCTGGTTAGAATCTGATTTCTCTCTATCACCACCGTTCAATTCATTATACCGCTTCCAGCCCTTTTGGCATCAAGGATAAACTATCACCGGTCTTTTACCCTTCTTGACACCAAGGGCCTTCGGCAGTCACTAAAAGTGTTGCATGAGCTCAGCCCATGATAGTGGGAACCCCTCAGCGTCGAAACTCTTCAGCAATTTCATAAGCTCTTGGCGCATGAGGAGTTTCAGCAGTGAGCCCGACGAGGTTAACAGGATCATGGTAAGGTATATCTTCTATTTGATCATCAACAATCTTGACTTCTACATCGGGGTAGGGACATAGCGCAGCAAGCGCGGCAGAGTAAGAGCAAAATTTAGTGTGGAAAATTGAAGTATTCTTCGCTTCATTTGCCGAAGTGCACACCCTGCTAGTAATGAGAAGTAGTCGCATATACCTCACTTCCATTATTCTTCTTTCTCTTCTCATCTACACAGTCAGATCTTTTTAGTTTATAGTGCTTAATTCTCTATTAATAGTGAGATTCCCGCAAAAAATTTTATATGTTTATTATGTTTATAAATTATAAAAATAACGGTTCTATATAAATGTTGACGTGGCTAGGGATTACATCAACATTTATTATAGAACCAAATTAAAGAAGTCTTAAGTGCCATTGACTTAATAGTAATTGGAATAAGCAGAATTATAGATACAGGTATATTTGTAATTACTAGTGTTGCTACAACTGAAAAATTTTGTCTTGCAGTTGTGCTCTCATATATTCTAGCAAGATTAGCTTGTGCTTTTGCGGCAATTTCTATGCAGAATTGGCATACATATTTCCAATTATAGGTTCTACCTATAACTACATCTATATGCTAATGAAAAAACTTATTGCTTGGACAATAGGATAGGACTTAATGCTTGATTACGTATTTGCTCTTCTGGCAATCTCTTTGGGCTGGTTTGTTTATTATTTCACTAACCTAAATATTAGTGCTGCTTTTAAAGCATTTGTACTTCTCTTTTTTGTCTTAGTCGATAAACCACATGTAAAACCAGCTAATTGGTAATATTTTTATCTTATGATATAATTTATCTTTTACGCATGTAAAAGGAAAGTTTACCTGGCCATTATAAGCAAAAGTTTTTTACTATTTTCCCCACCAAGTATATGGTTTTGCAGGAGGAGTCATGTAAGTCAACCGGCTATGCTTCAATCCCATGCGTATATAAGTTTTAACCATTCTTACCGCAGCAAAGGCCGGGTCTATTACTGGAACATCATAACCAGCTTCTTTTAACCTGTTCATTAGATTATTAGCCACTCCCATCATGCCAGTACAACCTAATACAATAACATGAACATTTTCTTTTTGAATTGCATCTAAGCTTTCCTTGAATAAGGCATCTTCTAATTTTTTCTTATCGCCCAAATCTAATACTGGAATGTTAATATCGTAGTGCTTTTATTCGCTTTTCTATTCCCATCTTGGCAACTAAATCGTGTAGCATTGGAATAACATTGGGCAAAACTGTAACAGCACCAATGTTTTGACCAAGTCCTAAAGCAATTTGCATAGAAGGTTCAAAACCACCGCAAACGGGTATATCAACAAGTTCCCGTGCAGCATGTACCCCCGGATCCCCAAAACAATCAATAACTATACCCTCAAATCCTTCTTCTTGAGCTTTCTTTACCTTATTTAAGATATCTGGTACAGCCATAGCTTCATCATATTCACACTCGATGGACGCCGGACCATAATTCAAATTTTCAACATCAACATAATCATCAGGATCTACATAGTGTTTGATTTCCTTTTTAACTTCCTCATTAAATACCTCTGAAGTAATTGGCACAATAATTTTTAGTTTCATAAGTAACCCTCCTTGTTTTTTAAAATTAAATGAATTGCCTTCCATCTATATTAGGCAGTGGCTCCCTGCTTCATAGAATGCTATCGCATCCTCCACAGACACTAGTTCATGTCGTGCTCGCCTACTACTCGTAAGGTAAATGCCTCCCCAGATTTGGTTTCCATTTATACTCTAATTCATCTCCATTTTATAGAAGATGGAAGTAAATTACTAAAGTCTGTTAAATTAAATTTCCTGCTGCTTTAACTCTAATTCTAACTGCATTTCCGGGAAGATAAGCTAAAGGTATATCTTCAACATAAACAACATCCACTGATTCAGGATTAGCCCCTGCTTTTATTGCTTCATTTATTGCCCGTTGCTTTGCATCGTTTAATGCTGCCTCTCTGCTCATATCACTCAAAGAATAAATGCGATCTATTTCACCACTAACCTGAGCTATAGCAGCACCTAAAGCATTGGCTACTCCAAAATTATTCGGCCTTATTATTTCACTTACACCATGTATTTCATTACCAACAATAATGCTTCCACCACCAACCAACACAAGAGGTTGTGGATCTTTACTAGTTTTCATCTTGTCAATAGCTTCATTAACCATTTCTTGCATTTTGGCATATACGCGTTTAGCAAATTCTAAAGGTATATCTTTTACTTTTTCCTTGGAACCTACTTCTGCCAATCCCAAACGAACTGCAATGTCAGTAGCAGTTATGGTTTTCCCTCCAAATACCAAAGCCTCTTCGGTAATTCTATACCCTACACTTTCAGGACCTACTTTAATTTCGCCGTTCTCTTCACGAATAGTTGTACCACCGCCAAGTGCGAGTGAAATTAAGTCAGGCATTCTAAAGTTTGTCCGCACCCCGCCAATTTCTACTGCAATGGAAGATTCTCTAGGAAATCCCTGAGAAATAACTCCAATGTCACTTGTAGTTCCACCAACGTCAAGCACTAATGCATTTTCTAGCTTACTAAGAAAAGCTGCTCCACGAATACTGTTTGTAGGACCACAAGCAATTGTTAAGATAGGATAACGCATCGCATAATCAATCGACATTAAAGTTCCATCGTTTTGACAAAGATATACGGTAGCCTCTGTAAGACCTTCTCGTTTCAAAGCATCTTTAAAACTATTAGCAGTTGTCCGAGCAACTTCAACTAAAGCGGCGTTTAAAACAGTAGCATTTTCCCTCTCAAGTAGGCCAAGGGAACCAATTTCATGAGATAGAGATATTGGTATTTCCCCAAGAACTTCTTGCAATATTTCTTTTGCTCTTAATTCATGTTTATTGCTAACCGGAGAAAATACAGATATTACCGCAACACTTTCTACTTTGCCTTTAATTTCCTTGGCGATTTTACCAAGCTCATCTTCATCTAGTGGACTTATTTCTCTGCCATCAAATTCATTTCCACCGGCAATTAGGTAATAATGATTCCCTACCGCCTCAACCAAATCCTTAGGCCAACCAACTAGCGGAGCAATTGCTTCGGTTGCGGGTTTACCAATTCGAATAATTGCAGTCTTACAAAGCCTTTTGCGCTCAGCAATGGCATTTGTAGCATGGGTTGTTCCTAACATTGCATATTTTATCTTTTTGCGATCTATGTTACTTTTATCTAATACCTTATTCAATGCTTCAAATATACCGCTTGAAACATCTTTAGTAGTCGGTACTTTAACACTCTCTATTAGTTCCATATTTTCATTTACTAAGACTGCGTCAGTATTGGTCCCACCAACATCAATTCCAATACGATATTCCATCTTTTTCTACCTCCTTTTAACCTCTATTGAGTTCTTCTAAAGGTATATAATCAACATCATATCCAAAGTAACGCGGACCAACAGTTTCAATGCCTTTTTCAGTTCTCCACTTCTTATCACACGGAATTCCTATAATAAATACTCTCTGTCCATAACGTAATCCTTCGGTGGTTATAGGTAAAGCTGTATGGGCGTCAACGGTACAAATCAAGTCAGGTACGGTAGCTACAACTTTTCCATTGCGGCGAGCTATTAAATTTTCATTTTGGAAATTAATAGTCATGGCTTCCCCTTTATATTGGTCAATTCCATCAATATGAGCTTCCCCGCGGACAAATCCACCAGTAGTACGCCTTTGCACATCAGAAATTTTGCCTTTGAAAAGCATGTATCCACCTGTCACTTCTAAAAGTGCCTCTATAGGATCTTCACCTTTCTTGTGGGCTTCGCGTATCGCTCTTCCAATTTGAGCCGAATAAGAAATAACATTTCTTATTCCTGCTCGTTTTAAATCTTTTCCAGTCATCGGATAAATTGCTATCATAACTGATCCACCCATAACTACCGTAGCATTTCTAGCAAGACTTTCCGTCCAGAAATTACTGATTGTGTGTAAAAGTATAGAATTACCTTTTTCATCTGCTAAAACCATAGGTGTTGCAGAAACTCCATAAAGGTGATATGTCACCATTTGCAGCTCCGGGAAAGCCCTTCCCATGCCATCTACGTCTACCAGTGGTAGTTTCTTCTCAGCTGCAACCATAATAGGTATCATTGAATTAACTCCACCAGCTTCAATAGGAAGAACCGCATATACTTCCTTCCCAAGGAAACTTTGGAGACTATCAAAAGCCTTGAAAATCTCTTTTCCTGAGGGTACTTTTTCTACTAATACTGTCGGCGCTCCCATCATTGCTACAGGAACAACTAATGCATCATCGGGGATATCGTCAACATCAATAAGTTCTACTGGACCATTTTTTTGTAGAGCTTGAATAGCCATGAGTTTGCCTACATAAGGGTCTCCTCCTCCCCCAGTTCCGAGAAGAGCAGCTCCAACCGCAATGTCTTCGACTACTTGCACATCGATTTTCTTAATTTTTTCTATATCCTTTTTCATTTTTTGTTGTACCTCCTTTTAAACATTTTTAATAGATTTTTTGTAAATTTTCCTGAAAAAGTTATATTTTACTACCATCCTTTTCATGCATTCTCACCTTTTACAAAACGAATCATTTTACGGCCTGTGGTTATAGCCCACATTTTCGATATTAACCAGTGTGCTAAACCAGCAGCCACTAAAGAATTTAATGCTGGAATACCCCACTGAACATAATAACCTATTAAAGCTCCAATTAACCAAGCTAATAATGCAATAGGATTGATATGCTCCACAATCTCCGGTAATTTGCCCTCTGCACGACTTTCCTCAAGTTCTTTTTTGAAACGCCTTAAGATAAAATAATCAACAACCATGATTCCTGCAATAGGTGGTATTGCAATTCCTAATATCATCAAAAAACTTGTAAATTTCTCTAATATTCCCATCATAGAAAGTGCTGTTCCTATTATTCCAATAATCAATGTAACTATTCCTCGGTTAACTTTTACATTAAAGGCAGCATCTAAAAAATTAGTAACACCCAATGAAGCAGCATAAAGATTTAAATCATTAATTTTTATAGTTGAAAAAATAACCAACAATGCAGCAAACCAACCACCTAGATTATACATTATCTTAACAACATCGCTTGTACTTGCTGCATGTGCCATCGTGGCTCCTATAAAGTTTAGTAATATTTCTCCTAAAAGTAGACTTAGTAAAGTCATCCAAAAAACATCTTTGGCATTTCTGTTAAACCTACTCAGATCAGGCGTTATAACCGAACCTACCATAAAGCCACCCGCTATCATAGTTGCAGCAACACCAATAGTAAGATGCGGACCCGGAGGGGGAGATGAAAGAATTTCGCTCATATTGTAGTTACCTAACATTTTAAATGTAGCCCACAATACTCCGGCTATAAAAGCAGGAACAGCAATATTTGCTGTATAGCTAAGCATTTTATAACCATAAACTACAATTAATGTAATTGCAATACCACTTATAAGCATTAATAACTGAATATTAACCTTACCCCTAAAAGCACTATAAAGTCCCTCAGCAAAAACAGAATTTTGAATACCAAACCAACCCGTAGCCGTAATTGAAATTACAAGTCCAATAAGACTCGAACCTAGTTGACCAAAGCCTGCCCAGCGAGAAAGAAAACTAGTAGACATTCCTTCTAAAGCTCCAGCTACCCCAGTTAAAAAACTGACAATTTCCATAATTGTAACACCCAATAAAGTAGCAATAATTACATCTTTCATTGTCATGCCATAGCCTATAGTGGCACCAGTCATAAGTAAAGGCAAACAAACCACACTGCCAAAACGAATCATGAAAACCTCCCACATAGGACGTCGTGCATCTAATGGAACACGACTTAAAGAATAGTCATCAGCAGTCTTAAAAGCCATTTTGACTCCTCCTCTTTAAAAAGTTAATTTTTTAAAGTTTAAAAAGTTAATTCTGTGAAGCAATAGTTTAGCAAAAATCATGCCAATTTCTTCGCCAAACTTTTATGATTTTAACTAAGGATGTGTAAAGTTATACGATGGGAAAGTTCTTGATAATAAGTAGAATTCCATTTTGAAAGGTAAAAAAACAAAAAGTGAGATGTGTTAAAAAAATTTTCTTAATCTTAAAATGCCAATTGTAAGCAAAATTAAAACGTTTAAAAATTTTATAGCTAAGAAAAAATTA
>Ga0208154_10066_pt1 | contig 32679 bp, 33 predicted proteins | sample Wag4S2014_11_5_FD_187354 | JGI IMG/M metagenome (GOLD analysis project Ga0208154, IMG submission 187354) | Deep subsurface shale carbon reservoir microbial communities from Ohio, USA - Utica-2 Time Series 2014_11_5 (SPAdes) (version 2) ...
TTGTGAGTTATTTGATATAATATTCATGGCGGTTTATTCCTTTCATATTTGTTGTAGGTAACAAATATTATATCAAAAGAAGGAATAAGTCGCCAATTTTTTATCTAATTTTTTTGTAAAGTGGTGTATTTCGTTTTTCAGTATCAAAATTGATTCCAACCAGAACTAATTCCTTGTCTTTAATTTTAAACCTGTCAGCATAATTTTTATCTTTTATCTGCTGCAGAGCCTTTTCAGCAGTCTGATTTGCCTTGAATTCTATAATATAAATATTATTTTCAGTTTCAACTATGCTATCAATTCTTCCTTCAGATGTTAAGACTTCTGAGTAAACATTTAAATTGTTATCTGTTAATAGATTAACAACCAGATAAAAAATACTATTATAATAAGCTTCTCTATCCTGAAGCGATTTTGGGATATTAATATTAACCAGACCAGCAAATACTGATTTGATCTGTTCAATAAATTCTTCAAGATTTTTATTTATAAGTAACTTTTTAAGTCGATGTATAACTGGCACCGTAATTTTATTTTGAGAAAATGATTTTGCTAGATTTAGATTGAAGCCGCTTTCCACCTCATTATTGGGATAACCAAGTTTATATATCATTTGATCTTCAACTGTTTTGATTGTTAAATAACCTGTTTGAAAGAGAAGAGGTATTATCCCCAAATTTTCTATATTATAAGCTTTTATTTCGTTTTTTCCAACTTCTATATTTTCTAAATTGCTGAGATCAAAGTTTTTATTCTTAATTAATTCAACCAAAAAGGTAGGAGTTCCACTTTCAAACCAGTAGTTATCAAAATCTGCATTTTTTAATGCATTGCCTACAGAAAAAGGATTATAAACTCGACTGTCTTTTTCTGTAAAACGGAAGCCATTATACATTTGTTTAAATTTATTTCTGCATTCGGGGATAGTTAAATTATTTTTTTCTGCAAGTTTAGAAAAATAGGGACTAAAATATTCATCTAATTCTTTTTCCGTGTAACCCATTATTTCAGCAAATTCTTCATTTTGATCAAGCTCGATTAAATTATTTAAGGTCGAAAATATCGATAACTTACTAAATTTTGTGACTCCTGTTATAAAAACCTTCTCCAGATAGGGCTCAAGTGGTTTTAAATTATCATAAATTAATTTCAAAAAAGTTTGATTGGCACGGGCAGTTCTAATTTTATTTATAGAGCCTTCAATTACTCCAAAATGAGATAATATTGGTTTATCATATTCATCTACCAATAAGACAACTCCATGCTTAGTTTTTTTTGAGATTTTTTTTATTAATTCGTTAAATTTAGTAGGCACATAAGTTGAGGTCAGTTCAAGATTATATTGATTAGCATAATCAATTAATTTTTCGGTAAGTACGATTTTTAATTGCTCAGTAGTTTGAGATATTATTTCATTGAAGTCCAGTCTAATAACTGGATGCTTTTCCCAATCCAAATCCTGGTTTGAGATATAAAGCCCCTCAAAAAGGTCTTTTTTGCCCTGATAGAATTTTTCTAGAGTGTCAACAAAAAGAGTTTTACCAAAACGTCGAGGGCGTGATAGGAAATAATATTTGTTTTCAGATACTATTTTATATAAATATTCAGTTTTATCTACATAAATAAGATTGTTTTTTCTAATATATTCAAAATCGGCAAGATCAATTCCAATATTTTGCATAATTACACCTCCAATTTAAATTAATTATACTTTAAATTTTATTGATTATCAATTAAACTGCAGAAGAAAAAATCAATAAGGATCTTTCTTTTTTGGCTGGGGTAGATGTCGATGAAGAATAACTAAAAAAAGAAAGAGCAGAAAAGTCTGCTCTTTAGTTTAAGTATTCTTCTAAATCTTCAATTGATTCAATGTTTATAATATCCTTTAATAAATCAGTGCGAATTTCTCTTAAAACAATTAAATCTAATTTATTAAGTTTACTCTCCAGATTGTCCGGAAGCTTATCTATTGGGAGTTTATCCTTTATTAAGATTGAAATAGTTTCAATTAATTCCTGTTTTCTACCCTCTTTCATTCCTTCTTTTCTACCTTCTTTAATCCCTTCTTTAATTCCATCTAATTTACCCTCTTCACGCAATTTATTAGCTGTAGACATAAAAGTCTCACTCCTTTCGGGGATGATTAAATTAACTTTATCATGCATAATATCAAAATCATAATCCTTAATTTCCAGTATATATTTCATTCCTGTTGTGAAGTATTCTAAAATAGTCTTAGTATCATTCAATTTTTTGATTAGCTTTAATATGTCAGCAAATATTTTATCATAATCTTTGTCAATAAAACTAGTGTGTAGAATTTTTAAAACTATTTGTAATTGTATACTTCCTATAATCTCCAGATCACTATACTTAGAAAAGTCAAAAAGCAAATATTCAAAGTCTGGAATGAACTTTTCAGTATTCGGCTGAGTATTGATCATTGAGTTAAATCTCTTACCTATATTATACCTCTTTTCCCCATGGTAAATCAAGAGGGGAATTACCAGCGGCAGTTTTTCTTCATCATAATGATCCTGGTGATGCTCCCAGATTCGGACCATATATTGAAGAAGTTGAAAGGAAACATCTTTATCGGGATAACTTTTGTGTTCAAAAAGGCAGTAGATATAGGCATTTTGATTATTTAATTCAACTCGATAAACAACATCAGAAAAATATTTTTTTAGGCGTTTATTAACAAATGATTTCTTAGAAATTTGTAACTTATCGAGATTAATTAAATCCAATAATTCCTGTGGTAAGTAGTTTTTAAGAAAATCTTCTGCAACCACCTTTTTTTTCAAACATTTCTTGAAAAAAACTATCATGGGGAGTTTGCATTTTTCCAACCTCTTTCTCTTGGAATTTTATCTTTAAAAAGATAAGACCTAAGAACTAATCTTTAAGTATATTATATCACAAAACGAACTTGTGTTCAATTAAATTTAAGCTAATTCGACAAAAAAACAGGGAAATATTAATTGATTTTAAGGCAAGTGTGTATTATAATAAAAGTTGTTAAGAAATTGAACACGTTAGAAAAGGTTAAAAAAGTTTATTGAGTGTCTGCAGCATTAAATCTATATATTAAATGAAATAAATAAAGAAAATCTACAAATATGACAGCCGATGTCACAAATGGTGTTAACTGAAAAGTTTTACTTTGTCATTCGACAAAATTAGATACTCTAATTATTTGATGTATTATAAATAATGTTATAAAATAAAGAGTGTGAACGACTGAAAAGAGTTATATTGAACATGACATCTGATGTCATAGAATAGAATCTTAACTCAGGTACGTTGGCAATTGAATATGTATGAAAATCTTTGGAACCGGGGTTTTCATATGAGTAAGATGAATTGAGTTAGAGGTTTAATAAACTATGATATAAGTTCAAGGATTAGGTTATTTTTTTAGCAATCCACTTTGATCTCAACAAAGTGGATGCAGGGATTTATAAAATTTTAATCGATTACTTGACTTTCGGTTTTGATAGGATTATACTTAATATATAAGATATTAAAGCCCTGTCAAATCGAAGTCTCAAGTTCCACTTGGGATATTAATGTAGATGAGATGGGGCTTTTTTTAATTGTTTTTAGTTTTGCTTTCATCGAATTCGTGCTCGTTTGCTTTGAAGTTCCAATGACGATATGGGAATTCCCATCCAGTTTTATAATGTTTTTGGCCCGTAGAAATACCAATATTAAATTGGAAATCATAGAGAGATTGAATGTTTTGATTTATATGCTTATATAATTTTTCTTTGGCAATAGTTTTTTTGCCTCGTCTATAGCTGCCTTTAGGTTTTATTTTGTGTTTATCATTTAATCTAAACTGCATTGATCCTAAAATTATATCCATAGCCTGTAAGATGTTATGTTTATGGGAGTCTACTTCTGTAATGTCTTCCTTTCTGATTTTAAGATCTAGTTCATTAAAAAATGAAATATCCTGCAGCCTGTAGATGAAACTTTTAAATTTTTCTCTTTTTTCTTTAGTATCTGGTATTCGATCAAAATAGAATCTTAAAAATATGGGTTCTTCAGTAATTCCGCATTCTTGAATGCCAAATCCATGTTTTATAAACTGATAATATAGCTTAAAGAACTCTTCTTCTTTTTGTTCTTTGCTTAAATTTGTTGGAACATAACAATTTTGGGTGAACATTATTCTGATTTTTAATTTATTTTCTTTAATTAATTGGAATATGAAATCCACAAGCGCTTTATATTTAGATAAATAGTTGGAGGAAACTTTAGACCATTTTACTTCTCCATGGAAGTTTAATTGTTCTTTTTTAACTTTTAATCTTTTGTTTACTTCTTCAAAATGTTTATTTGTTACAAGAGCACCACCGTAGAAATTACTATAATATTTACCTTTTTTAATAGATTCATCAGTATAAATATAGAATTCCATAAAATCACCCTTTTAGATTGATATTTTAATCATATACTAAAAGAGGATTTATTTCAAAAATTTAGTAATTTTCATACTACCTGGAGAAAATATTAGATATTGTAGACATAAGTTGAAAATATGACATCCGATGTTAGAACATAGAATCTTAACTCAGGTACGTTGACAATTGAATATGTATGAAAATCTTTGGAACCGGGGTTTTCATATGGTTAAGATGAACTGAGTTAGAGGTTTAAAAAACTATGATATAAGTTCAAGGATTAGGTTATTTTTTTAGCAATACACTTTGATCTCAACAAAGTGGACATAGTGTTGAGTTGGGTATGTGAAAATAAATATAGATAGAGAATGTATAGTTTTTTGTATATGAATTTAGGAATTGAGTTTATATATGAAAAACTATTTTTTTATGTATTGAGAATGAAATTTGGAAATATTTTATTTCGGAAAGAGGTTTTATTTTGGAAAAAGAACTAACTGATATAACCAAAAAATCTAGTTATGTTTTTGCAGGAAAGATAATTGGAGTAATCTTTGGTTTAATAATGAATTTAGTTATTGCTCGTCTGTATGGTGCTGAATTATATGGTCGTTTCATTTATATATATACATTTATTAGTTTTTTTCCTTCACTTACAAGTTTAGGTTTAAGAAATGGGCTTATTTACTTTATACCTAAATATACTACCAATAATGATACTGAAAAGAGAAATACTTTAATTACTAATAGTTTTATTTTAACTTCTCTATTATCAGTTATTATAATTGTAGTAATTTCATTAAATAGTGATTTTATTTCTACTAACCTTTTAAATAATTCAGAATTAAGTCCTTTAATTAAAATAATGTCTCCGTTAATTATATTACTCACTTTAAATACTATCTCTCAAGGTGTCTTTAGAGGCAAAATGGAGATAAAAGATTTTATTATTGGTAAAGATCTATTGATGCCTTCTATAAAATTAATAGTAGTGACTGCACTATATTTCTTAGGTTTAAGAATAGAAGGATTAATTTTAGGATATTACATAGGATTTATAGTATTAATAGTTTATTATTTGATTAAAATTATTCTAAATAATAATATTAAACCTAAAGATATTAGATTAAAAAATAGAAAACTTATTTATACTACTTTTAAATTTTCCCTACCGTTATTTCTAACAGGGTTTTTAACTTTTTTTGTTAATAAAACTGATACATTTATGATTGGATATTTTTTAGAAGATGTAGATGTAGGGATATATAATATTGCTTTAAGAATAGGTACGATGAGTAGTTTTATTTTAATAGCATTTAACACAACTTTTGCTCCTATGATATCTAATTTATATGAAAAGAATAAAATTAAAGAGTTAGGTTCAATTTATAAAATAATCACTAAATGGATATTAACAATCAATTTAATAGCTTTTTCTTTATTTATTTTATTTAGTAATGAAATAATGTTATTTTTTGGTCAAGAATTTACTGCAGGAGCATATGCATTGATTTTTATAGGAGTTGGACAAATTGTTAATGTAATGGTAGGTCCTGCTGGTTATTTGAATATAATGACGGGGAAACCTCAATATGAACTTTATAGTAATATTATTGTTTTAATCCTAAATATAATACTTAATTATATTATGATACCTATTTACGGCATTAATGGGGCTGCTATTGCTTCTGCTATATCTGTTGGATTTACAAATGTTATGAGACTTATTTTAGTATATAAAGATTTAAATATTCATCCTTACAATATATCTTACTTTAATGCGATAATTTCTATAGTAGCTAGTTTAATTGTTTCAATTATATTTAATTCTGTTTTGAATATTTTTTGGATAACTCAAGTTGTTTTGGTAAGCTTATTTATGTTTATTTTATTTATAATAATATATTATTATATTGGCTTTTCGGATGAAGATTTATTTATTTTAAACAAAATAAAAAATAAGGCATTAAGTATAAAGAATAATAATTAATAATTACTTTAATATGAGGTGAAAAATTTTGTTACCTAATTTTATATGTCCAGGAGCACAAAAAAGTGCTACTACTACTTTGCATGATATATTAATTCAGCATCCCAATATTTATTTGCCAGAAAATAAAGAAACTCATTTTTTTGATAAAGATGAAAAATATGATAAAGGAATTGATTTTTATCTAAATGAATATTATTCAGATATTAAAAATGAAAAAATTATTGGTGATATAACACCAGGATATATGTTTTTTGAGGATTCGGTCAAACGCATATATAACACTTTGGGTGATAACATTAAAATAATTTTTATGTTAAGAAATCCTGTTGAGAGAGCTTATTCTCATTATTGGATGAGTTATCGACGGACATATGAAAGCAAATCGTTTGAAAAAGGAATTGAATTAGAACAAGAAAGAATAAAAAAATGTTATTTTAATAGAAGTCATTTTAGTTATATAGAACGTGGGTATTATGCTCGACAAATAAAAAGATTTTTAGAGTTTTTTCCAAAAGAAAATATGAAGTTTGTTATTTTTGAAGATTTTATAAATAATACAGAAAATAGTATAGAAGATATTTTAAGTTTTTTAAATTTGGATGATGATTATTATTTAAAGATGAATAAAAAAAGTAATGCTGCTTTTTTGCCAAAATTCAGAAAAATAACTGAATTTTTAAGAAAGCCTCCAAATATTGTGAAAAAATTAAGTAGTGTTTTACCTATAAAAGCCAAATCGAAAATTGTTAAAGCAATTAATAAAATAAATCAGCAAGATTTTGATAAACCTAAGATGAAGACTGTCACAAAGAGAAAACTGATTAATGTTTATTATAAAGATATAAGGGAGCTTGAAAATATAATAAATAAAGATTTAAGTTTATGGTATATTAATTCAAAAAACTAGGGAGTTGAAAATTGGTTTTCGCCATTAAATTGGACACATATTTTAGTGATTTCCTCTTTTTTTGCAGTCTTCTGGATTTTTATAATTTAACTTAGCAATCATTCTTGTTTTGTTTTAATTAACAGTTATACATTTAAAAATATTCTGTTTTTAATTGTTTTGCTATTGCAGTATTTAACCAAACTTTTTTTCGGATCAATGATGATCTTATACCATTTTTCTATAGTTCATTCTGGATGAGATGAATTGCAACCGACTGTCTCTGTAAGAATGAAGCATTAAAACTTTTATTGGCTTTCTGTTTTTAATTTTTTTCCAAAGTATTTATTACAATTTTGCAAATTGATTAGTCTTTTTGGATCGGATATAATTAATTAAGCAGTTTGAAAAATATTTATTACTTTCGAATGAATTAATTTGATAGATAACACTAAATATTTTGAAGAAATGAAAAGAAAAGTTGTTGCTCTGGACAATAATGGTAAAAATCAAAATGAAAGACTCAAAGAATATGGAATGTCAAGATCCACTATTCATAAATGGATAAAAGACTATAATAATTCAGGCTTATTCAGCGCTAAAGATAATAGATCTGACAAAGAAAAAGAACTAATTGATCTTCGTATAGAAAATGAGTATTTTAAGATGGAAAATGATATTTTAAAGCAAGTAGGAACCACTATGGGCCCGGAAAATCAACAGAAAACTAACTAAAAATGGCTATCAAGTTTTTAGACGAAGAATAGGTAAAATAATAAAAAAATATGATCTAATATCCACTTATAAAAAAAATAATACAAAGTTCATTTCCCCAAATGTAATGAAGAGAAAATTATTAATGCTGTAAACAAAGAATTTGATAAAGAAGAAGCTCTAGATGTTGTTTTAGGTGATCTAACTTATGTTAATGCAAAAGGTAAATGGAACTATATCTGTCTGAGAATAGATCTCTTCAATTGAGAATTTGTAGGTTATGCAGCAGATAAAAAGAAAAATGCTGAATTAGTAACTGCGTCTTTTAAAAATATTAAAAGACTACACTTATTTGTTGGTGAAATACCATCAGCAGTTTACCATAGAAATATTTTAAAAAACTTAGTTTTAGGAATTAAATTTGCTTAATAAATACTTGATTTACTGAAAAACTGTGTTTAATAACTTATATTAAAGCTTCTCTAAGATTAGCGAGCTAGCTCAATTTGTCTCTATTGTACATGTTTTATGAGGATAGTATTATATATGAGGTGATAAATATTAAAACTAGAATTAACTTAAATAAAGTGAAATTCAACCTGATATTACTTTTCTTTTTTCTATTGACTATCTACCCATTTTTAATTCAACTTATAAAAAAAAATAAACTTGTATATATTCCAATAAGTTATCTTAGTATTTGGCAAGGCGCAATGATATTATTTTTCTTAGTTTTTTTCAAAGTTTATGAACTTAAATTCAGAAAAATAGATACTATTTTACTGTTGTATTTTTTAACTTTTTTATATACTGCAACTATTTCAATTGGGCATGGTGATTTTAAATTATTATTACATGGATTTGATGTAACCTATATTCCAATTTTAATGTATTTCATAGCTAGATCAATGAAATTCAAAGTGGCTTTTTTATTAAATTTTATAGATAAATTTTTAAGTTTAATTTTTTTAGTCACATTAATTGGTTTTTTTCTTTATATAATTAGACCTAACTATTATTTAGAATTGCAATCTTTAGCTCGTTTTGGGGAAATCAATCAAACAAATATAAATTTGAATAAATATTATATTAGGATGTCATCAATTTTATTTTCTGTTAATGTTTTTGGCTCATTAATGGTTATAAGTACTAACTTAAGTATCTTGATGTTTTTATATAAAAAAAAATGGATATATAGTCTATATATAATATCTTTCATTATTGGAACTATTCTATCATTTTCTCGTGGGAGTTGGGTTTTTCTAACTATATCTTTATTTTTTTATTTTCTTCTGTTTTTTTTAAATAAAAATAAAAAAAATATTATAACTAAGAGAGTATTTGCTTATATTTTAATATTTATTTTATTAATGTCAGTAGTATATTTAATAATTCATAATTTTAATTTAAATATTGTAAAAGCTTTAATCAATAGAGTGAAATCATTATTTATGTTTAATTCAACAAACACTTCGGCTTATGATGGAAGATTATCTCAATGGCAATATTCATTACAAACATTTTTGGAAGCACCTTATGGCCAAGGTTTAGGCAGAGCAGGACACGCACTAGCTTATTATGGTAAGAATAGTAATAATAACCCTGGAAGTGCTGACGGTTGGTACTTCAAATTATTACTAGAAGGAGGGATAATTACTTTTTTTTCTTTTTCTTTTTATTTAATTTATCAAATTATTTATTATTTTATTAATTTTAATAAATCTAAAAATAAATTTATACAATTGCTAATTTGTAGTACAACTTTTTCGATTATTGGATTTTCTTTTCAAGGAATAGGTAGTAATGTATGGGATTTTTATTTGGTTTCATCTTTTTTATGGTTTATGATTGGTATTACAAATAATTTGATCATCAATAAAAATATTGTTTTTAACCGAAATTAGTTAATTTAACATTAAAATTATAATCACAGGTGGTTTGAATGGTTGGTATAGTAATTCTTAATTATATTTCATATATGGAAACAAAAAAATGTGTAAATTCAATTATAGGTACAATAGATATAAATTATAAGATATATATTGTTGATAACGGATCTCCAAATGATTCATATGAACAATTAAAAAAAACATTTAAAAATAACAAAAAAATTGTATTAATAAATAACCCTATAAACGTTGGTTTTAGCGCTGGAAATAATATTGGTATAAAATACGCGATGGATGATAAAGTTGAAAATATAATTCTTACTAATAGCGATATTATCTTTCATGAAAAATCAATAGATAAAATGGTCGGATTTTTGAATCGTAATAAAGAAGTAGGTATAGTTAGTCCTAAAATTTTAGATAAAAAAGGAGAAATCTATATTAAGAGTAGGATTTTTAAAAGAACTGGTATAAAAGAAAAAATATTTGCGAGAACAAAATTAAAAGGATTAGATTTATTTGATATTTATACTAATTATTATGGTCTCAATAAGTCTTTTAATGAAAAACATGAGATATATACTGCTTCGGGTAGTTGTATGGCATTGAGTAAAGAAATGGTTAAATTAATAACTCCTTTAGATGAGAATACTTTCTTATATGAAGAAGAATTAATAATTGGAATACGTGCTGAGAAAACCCCACTAAAGGTTTGCTATTTCCCCGATGCAATTGTTACTCATTTTCATGGGAAAAGTTCTAAATATATTGGAGCCTGGAGCTTGATACATTTAGTAAACAGTGAAATATATTATTGCAAGAGTTATTTAAATGCATCTGTACTTGAGATATTACCGATATATATAAATAGAATATTATTTTATATTTATATGACTTTTTATCACAAAGATTATAGAAAAAAAACCAATATATTCTTAAAAGAAACAATTAAAAGATTATTATCAAAAGATGGGTTAGGATAATTTGCTTTTGACAATTGTTTTATTATAAAAATTAAAATTATAATTCATACAATTTTTTCAGGTTCGTTATAAATTAAATGGTTTTATTAAATCATATAGTTTTTTTAAGTTTGAGAAAAGTTACTAGTTAGTAGGAGAGATCATCATGAAAGTCTTACATATAATAAATTCTTTAAATATTGGAGGGGCACAAAATTTATTATTAGATTCAATAGATTATTACAAGAAAAAAAATATAAAAATAACGGTTTTATCTTTAAGTACTAACTTTAAACCCCTTACCAATCAAAAGTCAGATGTTATCAAAGTTATAGATAGTGATAATCCTAAATCATTTAAGAGTTTTTTTTGCTTGTTTAAATATTTAAACAATCATGAATTTGACATAATCCATGCTCATCTTTTTCCAACAATTTATTATTGTTCTATTTTTAAGAAAATTGGCTTATTTGAAAATCCTTTAGTTATAACCGAGCATAGTACATATAATAAAAGGAGAAAACATAAAATAAATAAACCTATTGAAAAGTTTATTTATAATGAATTTGATAAAGTGGTTTGTATTAGCGATGGCACAGAAAAACAATTGAATAAATGGTTGAAAATTGGACATAAAACAGAAATAATATATAACGGAGTAAGTTTAAATAAATTTGTTTCTAAGAAGTCTATAGTAAATATAGAGGATAAAAATATAATCAAAATAATTATGGTTGCTAATTTTTTACCACAAAAAGATCAACTAACTGTGGTTAAAGCAATGAAAAGACTGGATAAAAGATACGAGTTATATTTTGTGGGGGATGGAAGTGAAATTTCGCATATAAAAAAGCAAGTGGAAAAATTAAACTTAGATGAAAGAGTGTTTTTTTTAGGTAAAAGAAATGATGTTCCTAATTTATTAAGAAAAATGGATTTATTTGTATTGTCTTCGAAATGGGAAGGGTTTGGATTAGTTGTTATTGAAGCAATGGCGTCTGGATTACCTGTTATTGCATCAGATGTAATAGGGCTTTCTGAAATTGTTAATGGTTATGGCGCTTTATTTGAATTGGGGGATTTTGAAAGTTTATCAAAAAAAATATTTAAGTTAACTCAAGATAATCAAATTTATTCTGAGTATGTTTCTAAATCGATATTAAGAGCGAACCATTTTTCATTAGAAAAAATGGTGAATAATTATATAGATTTATATCAGAATCTTATTGAATAAAATAACTTTAAAAATATTAGTAATATATAAGTCGAGTTATATAAATAAAAATCCATTTTAGAAAATGATATTTAAATTATGATTAAGAATAACTAAGTATTATATTATATATTAGAGTCTCGAAAAATAGTAGATCAAATTATTTATTTTTTTAGAATATTACAATATCAATTCGAAATTATTAAATTGATTTCATATAGATAATATTGGAGGAGATTGAGATTTATAACATATTATTAGTTGGTTCAGAAGGACAACTTGGTTTAGAATTACAAAAACAGCTTAAAAACAAAAGTTTAGAGTATGTTCCATTGGATTTACCTGAACTTGATATAACTAAATTAGACTCAGTTATTGAAAAAATTACTAATGAAAAACCTGATCTAATAATTAATAGTGCAGCATTTACAGATGTTGATGGCTGTGAAAATAATAAAGATAAAGCTTTTAAAGTTAATGCATTAGGAGCTAAAAATTTAGCAGTAGCTGCAGAGAAAATTGGGGCAAAATTAGTTCATGTTTCTACAGATTATATATTTAATGGTTTTGGAGCGGAACCTTATAAAGAATATTATAACACCGATCCTCAAACTGTTTATGGCCAGAGTAAACTTTTAGGCGAAGAATATGTACAGCAATTTTCATCTAAATTTTTTATTTTTCGCACAGCATGGTTATATGGAGAAGGAAACAATTTTGTTAGAACTATGCTTAGACTAGCTGATGAAAATGATGAACTAAATGTAGTTAATGATCAAATTGGTTCACCTACCAGTACAGTTGATTTAGCAAGAGCTATAATTAATTTAATGGAAACAGAACATTATGGCTTATATCATGCAACATGTGAAGGTAAGTGCAGCTGGTATGATTTTGCAAAAAAAATATTTGAAATAAAAAATATAGATATAAAAGTTAACCCAGTAAACTCAGATGAATTTAAAAGAGATGCAGAAAGACCAAAATATTCTGTATTAGATAATTATATGCTTAAATTGATTGATAAAAACAATTTTAGACACTGGGAAGAATCTTTAAAAGAGTATTTAGAAATGGAGTGATAAAGTGAAAGGTATTATATTAGCAGGAGGAGCAGGTACTAGACTATATCCTATTACTAAATCAGTTTCAAAACAATTATTACCTATTTATGATAAACCAATGATTTATTATCCATTATCAGTATTAATGCTTTCCGGCATTAAAGAAATTTTAATTATTTCAACACCAGAACATATTGATTTATATAAAGACCTTTTAGGGGACGGAAATGAGATTGGATTAAATTTTACATATAAAGTACAGGATGAGCCACGTGGTTTAGCAGATGCTTTTTTAGTTGGAGAAGAGTTCATTGGTGATGATGATGTTGCTTTAATTCTTGGTGACAATATATTTTATGGACAGAATTTTACTCATATTTTAAAGACTGCTGTCAATAGAGTTGAAGAAGAGAATGGAGCAACAGTTTTTGGATATTATGTAAATAACCCTAAACAATTTGGTGTTGTGGAATTTGATGATGATAAAAATGTTGTTTCTTTAGAAGAAAAACCGAAAAACCCAAAATCAAAATATGCAGTTCCTGGTTTATATTTTTATGATAATAATGTAGTTGATATTGCTAAAAATATTGAGCCTTCTGATCGTGGAGAATTGGAAATAACTGCAGTAAATAATGAATATTTAAAAAGAAATGAACTGAAAGTAGAATTATTTGGTCGGGGTATGGCCTGGTTAGATACTGGAACTCATCAAGGATTACTGGAAGCTAATAACTTTGTAGAAGCTATACAGAGTAGACAGGGATTATATATTGCCTGTATTGAAGAGATCGCTTATAGATTAGATTATATTGATGAGGAACAATTATTGAAACTTGCTGAACCATTACTAAAAACAGATTATGGTCAATACTTAAAAAACATTGCTAAAAGTGATAGATAAAATAATGGGGTGATCATTTGTCTAAATTTAATTTTATTAAAATGGACATTGAAGATATGTATATTATTGAGCCCTCTGTATATGGAGATGACAGAGGTTATTTTATGGAAACATATAACAAAGAAGAATTTAATCATGCTGGTTTAACAATGAATTTTGTACAGGATAATCAGTCTAAATCAAAAAAAGGAGTTCTTAGAGGACTTCATTTTCAAAAAGAGCATCCACAGGGCAAATTGGTTAGAGTTTTAAGTGGAAAGGTCTTTGATGTAGGAGTAGATTTAAGATCAGCTTCAGAAACATATGGTCAATGGCAGGGGGTAATTCTTTCAGGTGAAAATAAAAAGCAATTTTATGTCCCGGAAGGATTTGCTCATGGTTTTCTTGTTTTATCTGATACAGCTACCTTTTCTTATAAATGTACAGATTTTTATCATCCTGAAGATGAAGGTGGAATAATTTGGGATGATAGGGACATAAATATAAACTGGCCTTTAGAAGATATTGATAAAATACTCTTATCTGATAAAGATAAAGAGTTAAGTAGTTTAGCAGAAACTAAATTTAAATTTTAACGGGAGGATATTATGAATATTTTAGTAACTGGTGGAGCAGGTTTTATCGGCAGTAATTTTATATTTTATATGCTTGATCAGCATCCTGATTACAGAATTGTCTGCCTTGATGCTTTAACTTATGCAGGAAACTTGAAAACTTTAGAACCTGTAATGGACAACAATAACTTTAGATTTGTAAAAGGTGATATTAGAGATAGAGACTTTATTTTTAATCTTTTTGAAGAAGAAAACTTTGATATGCTAGTTAACTTTGCTGCTGAGTCTCATGTTGATCGTTCTATAGAAGATCCCGGAGTGTTTTTAGAAACTAATATTATGGGAACCCAGATTTTAATGGATGCCTGCAGAGAATATGGAATTGAAAGATTTCATCAGGTATCAACTGATGAAGTTTATGGTGATTTACCATTAGATAAACCCGAATTAATGTTTACTGAAAATACACCAATTAAAACATCTTCCCCTTATTCAGCTTCTAAAGCTTCCGCTGATTTATTAGTAGAAGCATATAATAGAACCTTTGGACTTCCGGTAACTATTTCAAGATGTTCTAATAATTATGGACCCTACCAGTTTCCTGAGAAATTAATACCTTTAATGATTTCTAAAGCTTTAGCAGAAGAGGAATTACCTGTTTATGGTAAGGGTGAGAATGTTAGAGACTGGCTATATGTTGAAGATCACTGTAGAGCTATTGATTTAATTCTACATAAAGGTCAAGATGGTGAAGTATATAATATAGGTGGACATAATGAGAGAAGTAACATAGAAGTAGTTAAAACTATTTTAGATGAACTTGATAAACCTGAATCTTTAATTACTTTTGTTAAAGATAGAGCTGGTCATGATTTAAGATATGCTATTGATCCTGCTAAAATAAGTAATGAACTCAGCTGGGAGCCTAATATTTTATTTGATGAAGGTATTAAAAAGACAATTAAATGGTATCTTGATAATAAAGAATGGTGGGAGAATATTCTTAATGGTGGATATAAGGATTATTATGAGAGAATGTATAAAGATAAATAAATTTCTGAAAAGTTCAGGTGTGAAAAGTAATGAATAAAAAAATAGCTATAATTTCAAATGTTTCAGGTTCATTGGTAAGTTTTAGAGGAGAATTAATAAAAAAATGGTTAGATCTAGGATATGAAGTATATACATTAGCTCCTGAATATAAATCTAATCATAGAGAAAAATTATCAAATTGGGGAGCTAAAGCGGAGAAATATGATTTAAATAGAAGTGGAATGAATCCATTTAAAGATTTAAAATCATTGATTAATTTAGCAAACAAAATTAAAGAAATAAATCCAGATTATATATTTGCTTATACAATCAAGCCGGTTGTATTTTCTTCATTAATCAGTAAACAAATAGATTTAAAAGGAATGTATTCTTTAATTCCAGGCCTTGGATATGCTTTTAATGGTGGTGGCTTAAAAAATAAAATAGTTAATAAAATAGCAGTTTTATTATATAATATTTCTTTGAAGAATAATGATAAAGTGTTTTTCCAGAATCCAGATGATCTAAATCTATTTGTAGATTTAAATTTGATTGATCAAGAAAAAACAGTACTGGTTAATGGTTCTGGAGTAGATACAGAAGAATATTATAATACAGAGCCACAAGCTGAAAAAATATCTTTTTTATTGATGGCCAGATTATTAAAGAGCAAAGGCATAATTGAATACATTAAAGCAGCAGAAATAATGAAAAACAAATATTCTGAAGTAGAATTTAAGATTCTTGGGTCACCTGGAAATGGTCCAGATGCTGTAGATATGGATTATGTTGATCAGGCTGCAAAAAAAGATATAATAGATTATCCAGGAAGAGTTAATGATGTAAAATCATATATAGCTCAAAGTAGTGTATATGTCTTACCTTCATATTATCGCGAAGGAACTCCTAGATCTATATTAGAAGCTCTGTCTATGGGTAAACCTATTATAACAACAGATAATCCAGGTTGTAGGGAAACAGTGGTTGATGGTAAAAATGGATTTATGATACCAATTAAAGATTACAAAATTTTAGCAGATAAAATGGAGTATTTTATTAAGAATAAAGAAGCAATAATTGAGATGGGTAAGGAGAGCAGGATTTTAGCAGAAGAAAAGTATGATGTACATAAAGTTAATCAGAAAATAATTGAAAATATGGATCTTTAATTGGGGGTTAATTGTGGATTTTTCTATTATTTTATCTTTAGTCGGTATAGTTATATCGATTTATACAGTTGCCGATCAAACCCAAAAACAAAACATAAGATATAAAATATCTTATTTACATATTATTTTGTTAATATTATTTTCTGTATTTTTGCTAATAACGTTAGTTGCGGGAGAATACTATAATGCTGTTAATCCATCTCTCCAAGTTGAAAATGACTATTTTTCTTTGTCATATACTGTTATTGCATCTTTAATTTCGTTATTGATTTTAATCTTGATTTCTATTTTGGCTGGGTATATTATATTCAATAAAAAAATTGTTAAAAAGAAAAAATTAGTTAGCAAATTAAAAGAAGATTTCTACAATAATAGTTTTGTTCAAATAATTAACTCTTTAGATTATTACTTTGATAACTTAAATAAATATTATTTACCAGAAGGAAGAAAGGCAACAACAAGACAAGAAAATTTATCAAGAATTTTTCAAAATAAAGATACTTTCAATAAATTTGAATTAGCTAAAAACTATCTATATAATTTTATTAATAAAAATAGAATTAGATATAGTACTAAATTTGATGAGCTGTTACAGTTGCTTTTTCTTAATGAAAATTTTATCGAAGAACTGGCTGACAGAAATCCATATTTTTTTGTTACAATTTTAGAGAGCAAATTACAAATTAATTACAAAGAACAGTTTGTTGAACAATTCTTAGAATATTTAATAATTGAGAATAATGATCTTTTATTTTTTCAAGTTAATAACACGAATGAAATTTATCTAAAAAATGATACATATAAAATAAATTCTGAAAACTACTTGATTTATTATTTATTTAAAGATATAGAACTAGCAAATGAGTTGAAAGCCTGGAAAAACATTGGAGAGCCTGCTCTTAGTTATTTAGATAATGTTAATGATCAAATGTGTCTGGAGTTAAAAACTGATATCTATGTTGAAGAAAAAGCCGGAGATTCTGTAGTATATAATTCAATTAAAATATTTGATATTATGATTAGAAGAGCCCTTGAGCAAAACGCTTCAACTTTCATGCGTTTGGATTATTATAGTCATTTTATTAATAAGATAGCACGTAATTATCGTTGTAATTCTATAGATATTATGTGCCTGGAAAAAGAATTTTTAAATATATATGATTATTCAATTTATCAGATATTTTATAATTTAATTTCTTGGATTAAAATTTCTTTTAATGAAAATATAGATTATTCGATTGAACTTGAGCAGGAGAATTGTGAATTTGAAGGTGGAAATATTCCCAAAGCTTCTATTATAATAGCCACTCAGTCATTAGAAACTATTGTTAATAGAAAAATTAGGGAAAAATTAATTGATAAAATATTAAATTTAATTATTGATTTATATTTTAGTTTAGAATTAGAGTTTAATGAAGAGGCTAAACAATACAGCAATGTGCTTTTGAGTTGTTTACATAAAAGAGATGATGAAACAAAGACAGCGTTGAAGAAGATTTTAAATAATTATGATTATATTCCTCAATTTAATAAAATAGATGGAACAAGGGCAGTGAGGAAAATAAAGAATAGCTTTAGTGTTAGATGATAATTAAAAGGAAGTGAAAATTTGAAATCATTAGTAACAGGTGCGGCAGGTTTTATAGGTTCAACTTTAACAGATAAATTACTTAAAAAAGGATATCAGGTAATTGGTGTTGATTGTTTTATAGATTATTATGATCGTTCTTTAAAAGAAAATAATTTAAGTTCATTTATTGATCATGAGAACTTTACTTTAATTGAAGAAAATATAAATGATCTTGATTTAAAAGAATTACTGAAAGATGTAGACTATGTATTTCATCAGGCAGCTCAGGCAGGTGTAAGATCCAGCTGGGGAGAAGACTTTGAAATTTATACTCATAACAATGTAATGGGAACTCAGAGATTATTAGAAGCAGCCAAAGAAAGTAATATTAAAAAGTTTGTTTATGCTTCTTCTTCTTCAGTTTATGGTGATACAGATAAACTACCTATGCAAGAAACAAATAGATTACAGCCAGTCTCTCCTTATGGAGTGTCTAAATTAGCAGGAGAAAACTTATGTTATTTATACTATAAAAACTTTAATGTACCAACAGTATCTTTAAGATATTTCACTGTCTTTGGAGAAAGACAGAGACCGGATATGGCTTTTCATATTTTTATTAAAGCTATTTTACAGGATAAAAAATTAACTATCTTTGGTGATGGCAAACAATCTAGAAACTTTACTCATGTAGATGATATAGTTAAAGCCAATATCTTAGCTGCAGAAAGTGATGTAGCAGGAGAAATATTTAACATTGGTGGAGATGGTAAAAGAGTTGTGTTAAATGATTCCATCGATTTAATGGAAAAGCTAATAGGTAAAAAAGCTAATAGAGAGTATCAACAGGTTGTTAAAGGAGATGTAAAACATACCTCAGCTGATACATCTAAAGCTAAAGAAATGCTTGGATATGAGCCTGAAGTTGACTTTGAAGAAGGCTTAGCAAGAGAGGTTGAATTTTTGAAGAAATTGTATTGATGATAGAAAATTAAAATGTTTATAAAGTATTTTATAATAAGTTCTTAAAAATATGGAAAGGGTTTGTATAATGTTTTACTAGTTATTCATTATACAGGGTGTAAAATGAAATCAGAAAATAAAGAAGAAAAAGTGGAGATGTTAGCACACACTTCTAGTTTGATATTAGATTTGGCTTATTCTCAGTTTCCTTTGCAATGGCAACGGTTAGGGAATATGCAACAAAGTGCAAGCTCACTTTTAACATTGATTTCTATTATATCAGCTTTAATGATTGGAATAATTTCTCAAATTACAGAAATAGAAATGTTAATAAATTCTTTGAAAAAGTTTAGATATTCTTTTTATGTATCATTGATATTCTCTTTTATTTATTTGATTATTGCTTTAATATTTATGTTTTTCTTACTAAAGCCTAAAATAACAAGTAAATTAAAAAACCCTAAATTCCAATTAGAACAACTGAGAGAAGAAACAGAAAAAGATCTTGAAAAAACAAATGATAAAATTTCAACTATAGGTTATGCCAATTCCTCTTTAATACTTACTATAAACAAAGAAATAATTGAGCTAGAAGAAATCATTGATAAAAATCATTGTTACTACTGGAAATGTTTAATTTCCTCAATATTTTCTTTAATGAGTAGTTTTATAGTTTTATTTCATTTATCAGTTCAAATATTTAAAACTCCAAGTTTCTTACTGAGTATAGTAGGGATATTTAGTTTTTTATTAGGTATAGGATTTATATTATTGATAATTTTTCCAAAAAAATAAAAAGTGAGGGACAAATAGTGATGAATAAAGAAATTAAAATAATTGCTGAAAGCGCAAGAAAAAATACATTAAAAGCTATAAAGAGATCTAAATTAACAGATAAATCATCTAAAATGAAATTAATTCCGTCAACAGATGAAATCGTTAGAAAAGCTTCTTCTATTTCAAAAACAACATCTTTAAATAAATTAGAAAAGACTTTAGCAGAAAGCATATTAAATGACTTGGATTTAACAAAAAAAGAATTTAATGATTTAATTAAATTATATGGCTAATATTTTTTAACACAGTTAATTATACTATTCAAAACTGTCTGGGTAAAAATAAGGCTGGATCAACACGATAATTTACTTTTATCTTTTGGCTATCGGAAAATGCAAAATTTCAAGTTTAATATTAATTATAACGCTAATTAATCTATCACTCTCACTAGCAAATGCAGCTTATGGTGGGAGTTTTTTGTTTAATTTGGTCAAATTTAAAGGAATTATTAATTTCTCATAGAATTATAAAGTATAAGTAAAACGGAGGGGTGAATTAATTATGTTGATGGATTACAGTCAAAAGCAGGAGAATTCTTTATTTGATTTATCTCTATCACTAACCTTTAATAAAATTATAAAAAGTTTAACTAGAGAAAAAGATAGCAAAGAAAAAAATTATGAACTTACAATTAAGTTTTTTGAAGTTATTCGTGACTTCTGTAATAAACAGTTTAGTGAATTAAATAATGAGTTCTCAGGTGCTGATGCATTCTCTATATTTACTTCTGCACTAAATAATATGGACGTTAAAGTTGAAACTATTGATGACGTTTTAGAAGAAGCTGAAAAGTATCATAATTATTTAATTTCATTTAAGGGAGAAGGAGCACTTGAACCTGGTGAAATGGATAAATTAATCAAATTATTAAAAGAAATAAATGTTCAGTTAAACCTTAAATTGGAAAGCACTCAAATGAATAGCTGGGGTTATTAATATGATTATCTCTAAAGAAGAATATTTAAATAATTTGTTAGATTCTTTTTGTAAATATGAAGAAAAATTGAATATCTTGAGCAACAAGGCTTATCCATCTGATACAGTAAAAAAATTTATTGAAAATGATCTCAAAATGATAATTACTGAATTTAAAGAAATAGCCCATAAAGATCTCAACAATAATAAGGATTGTTTTAGTGAAAAAAATAAAATAGCTAATTATATTTGGGAGCGGGAAGTGCTACAAAAGATAGCAAAGGCAGTAGCTAATACTGACTTTAAATCACACCCCTTAGAGATTATGAATGTTTTTAGAGATCTGATTAAAGATATTGAAAAAAATGACTTTGAAATCTTAACAATACCGAGAGAAGAAATGAATTTTTCTTTTAATGAGATCTGGTTTAAATTAAAAATGTTCTTAGAAAAAGAGCTGAATATGACTGATTTTACAGTAAATAAGAAATTTATTAAGTTAACTTTTCCTAAAAACCATAAAAACAACTTACTGCTGTCTGGAATCTTTTTTCACGAAATAGGCCATTATTTGGTTGAAGAGAATAATCTTGCTGATAAAATATTTCAAAATATCGATTTTAGCAGTGATAACTTTTTAAGTTTAAAAAGGTGTATTCATGTTTATAATGGTAATCAACTTGGTCCGGTGGAATTGATTAATATATTTAAAGATTACTACTTAATAAACTGGATTAAAGAATTACTATCCGACATATTAGCTGTTTATACAGTTGGGCCGGCCTTTATTTTTTCTATGTTTAATCTTGTGATTAATAGTACAAATATAAATGATTTTTATAATGATAATTTAAGAAATATTCATTCTTTATCACATCCAAGTTTTAGCTTTCGATTTGGATTGATATTAAAAGCACTTAAAGAACTAGAAATATATAATGAACTTCCAAAGTTATTAAAAGATAAGATTAAGTCTTATCAGAATGCCTATGCTAATAGTAATAATCAGCAGCCAAATAGATCTGGGGATATTAGAATTAATAATATTAACTATCGGATACAGGAAAGCAAATTTCTGTTTCAAAAGTTAGAAAAAATAATAGGTGATTTAATTCCTGATATGTTAGTTGAATCAAAACAGTTACTAGGAGAGAGTAATATTATCAATAAAGATAAATTAAAACAGGCTGAAAAACTTGCCGAAAAAAGAATCAAAGAAGTTATCCCACCTAATGAATTGGATAATACCGCTGCTGATCCAATTGCAATTATAAATTCTGGTTGGTATGCTAAACTCCTCTATAAAAGTTCATTGAAAAAAAGAGTAGGAAAAATTAATGGGAAAAATGGAGATTATGATTTAAACCTTCTAATAAATGATTTAATGAAATATTCACTTAGAACCAGTAGAATCCAGCGGAGGTGGCAGCTTTAATGTCAATTATCTCAAAGGAAAAGATTAATGATTCGCTGACTTCAAAAGCTGAAAACAGCTTAACTATTACTCCTATTCTTGATAATGAAAAACAAATTGGCGAAAGCACAATTGATTTAAGGTTGGGTACTAAATTTGAAGTTGATATGCGGACACGAAAACCATTTTTTGATCCTTTAAGTGATAAACGTCCAATTGAGACATTTTTTCAGGATACTTATCGTAATTTTGGCGAAAAATTTATATTATATCCTCAACAGTTGGTACTTGCTTCCACTTTTGAATATGTTAAATTACCTAATGATTTATTTGGAATTGTTTTTACGCGTTCTTCCTGGAACAGGCTGGGCTTAAATATTTCTTCTGTTTTACAATCAGGTTATGCTGGAGTAATTAATTTAGAGCTGGTTAATAATTCTTCAAACCCAATAGCCCTATATCCAGGTTTGAGAATTGTGCAATTGATTTTATTTTCTGTAGATGGTGAAGAAAGAGAGGCTTACTATAGGGATTCTATTTCTAAATATGTTGCTAATTCTGATCCTGATTTATCCAGCATTGCTGAAGATGAAGATCTTCAGGTGTTAAAAGATAAGTTTCCTATTAATTCTTAATGGATTTGATTAAAGGTGTTTTCAATTATGTTGGATGTTTTAGTGGTGAATAACCAAATAACAAACCACACTTCCTCTTTCTAAACTAAGATGATATCATTAAATCAAACATTAGTTCAGAAAGGGTTATTTATATGAAAGAATTATTTACTCCTTCTGAATCGAGAGATTATAGTAGGAGTTTTTTTATTATACAAATAAAATAAATCCTCCCTTAAAAGCAGGAAAAATTATACTTACAAAGAATTATAATCTTTAGAAGATTAAATATTAAAATAATATGGAGGTAGATTGTGATGGACAAAGCAGTTGTAGAAGCCCTAAAATATATCAATAACCCTTATGCACTGGCAGCATTTTTTATTTTAATTGTTGGTTTGATTTATATCAAAATAAAAAGCGGCAATAACAGCAAAACAGATAATAATAAAAGTAATAATATCAGTGTTAGTGGTAAAAACCACGATTTAAGCAATATAAATCAGTCTGTAAATGAACGAGATGATAAGGAATGATCGAAGATTATATTGTTAAAAATGTAATTGATGTTAGTGGTTTAAGTCATACTGTAAGTGAAATTAATCAAGAAATTAATTTGCAAACTGAAACTTTTAAATCTAAACTGCTTGATATTTTATCAGATTTAGAAGAAATAATTGAGACATCCCCTGAAATGAATGCAGAACAGCAAGTAGACTTTACAGATATTATTAATATGATACGCCAGGATATTAAAAAAGAAACAGAATTAAATAAACTAAAAGAAATGGCTAAACAAATGAAGGGTTTAAAAAATAAATTAAGTATCAAAGGTCGTCTCCATACTTTAATTGAATTTTTACTATTAATTTATTATTGGCAGGGATCTTTCAAAATTTCACAAGAAAGTAATATTTATAAAATTGAATTATCTAGTGAGCTAAAAAACAATAAATTTATATTATATGATTTGAGTGAAAGAAGAGAAAAGCCCTTAAAGCTAGTTGGCTCTTCTATAATAAAACATCTTTTAGAATTAGATTATAAGCCTCAATTAGGTGAAAAAATATTAATCTGTAACACTCGTGTTAACTGCCAAGAACAGTGTAAGAACAATAAAGGTTTATATGATAGAATAATTAAAGACTTTACAAATGTCGAAGTTTATGAAAATAGAAATCCTGATTTTTTTAATGGATTTAGTAGAAGACATAATATTACTTGTGGTAAATGTCTGGCTATTATTTATGAATATGAGAAGGCTGGTGAAATTTTGGAGGTGATCAACCAAAATGAGCGTAAAATTATCTGATTTATCTGAACTTGATTATACTTTTGCTGATGATTTAGCTTATCTCTACAATAAGATTTTATTTGATAAAGAATACGGGATTTTTATTATCCGTTTAATGGAAAGTCAAGAGGAATTAAAAAAAGAATGGCAGGATCTTGAGTCATTTGTAAATGCTTATCTACAGAATAATGAAGAATTTATAGTTGAAACCTTTGCTGATCAGGAAATTATTTGGGATATTTATATAATAATTTTAGTAGATTTTGAGATAACTGATAAACTAAAAATGGAAATAGAAAGTGATCGTTTTTTCTGCAAAAAAATAATATTAGATTATAAGCCTGAACTTAATTATCGAGAACATTTGGCAGAATTAAGCTTGTTCCAGGATTTTTTAGCAGCTGATGCAGTAGATTCAAAAATTGATCAGACTGATTTCAAAATTGAATTAACTAAAAATTTAAATAATGATAAATTGAAAAAATTAATATTTAGTGATCAATTCATTAATTTAGAAGAAGAAAAAATTAGAGATGCTGTATCTGATTGGCTAACAGAGGTGGATAATGATGTATAGATTAAAAGAAATAAGTATCAATGATTTTAGAGCTTTTAGAGAAGAAAAAATAAATTGTCTTAATTATGATATTATACTGCTTGTCGGTAATAATGGAATTGGAAAAACATCTTTTTTTGATGCAGTTCAGTGGGGATTTACAGGGTCATTAAAACGATATCAAGCAAGCAGTAGAGAAAAACAGAGTGAATATTTTTTAAGTAATAAATATGCTGACAGCCAGGGTAATGTTAATATTATTCTAGAAGATATTAAAAAGAACAAAAAGATTGCGATCAATAGAGAAACTAAATCCTATAGGGGTAATGATTTTAATTCTGGCAATCTTATTATTAATGGGAAGACTGATCTGGAGGTTGCTGATACTTTAGTTAAGAAAAATAAGAAGAATATCAACTTTGTTAATTCATTTAATTTCTCTCATTTCTTAAGTCAGGAACTAATTTCTGATTTTATAAGAAATTATAAGGCTACAGACCGTTATTCAGTTTTAAATAATCTAATCGGTATTCAAGGATATGACCAGTATTCTGATAAATTTAAACTGCTGAAGAAAATAGCTAATGAAAATATAAAAGAATTTGAAAAGGAAAAAGATGAATTAGAAAAAGAAAAAATAAAATTAGAGGAATCAGTCAAAAAAACTAAATTAGGAGAAGAGGAATTAAGCAAACGATATTCTAAGTTACTAATGGAATTTAAATTATTATTTGAAGAATCAACTCAAGACAAATCATTATCAAATTTGTTACCTAAATCTTTGGAAAGATTAGAAGAAATGAAACATAAAAAACCCTTAGTTAAGAAGAAGAATTCACTTGAAGATAAACTTAAGCAAGAAAAAGAACGATTAGATGAAATTAAGGATTTACAGCAGGAAAAATCAGAATTCATAAAAAATAAGGAGCTTCTACAAAAACTAAGATTTAAAAAGACTAAATTAGAAAAAATTGAGAAGTTTAATTCTCGCAAAAGAAAGATTACATATTTGCTAGAAAAATATAATTCTGATATTAATTTAAAACAACTTGAAGAAAAAATAAATATTTTAAAAGTAGAAAATGAAAGAAATGAGGAAATTATAGATTTAATTAATCAGAAAGATTTAGAATTGATAAATAAAGCTAATTTATTAATTAAAGAACATTCAAAAGCAGCTGAAAAATTCAAAAAAGATTATAGTGAGTTCAGTTCTATCAATAAGAGATTTAAGAAGTTAAAAGAAAAAATTGAAGATTTAGAAAGAAAAATAAATGAAAGTCAAAAAATTAAACAAAAGTTACTTAGCACTGCCCAAGAATTTATAGAAGATAATAGGCCCGATAGATGTCCAGTCTGTAAGTCAGAGATAAATTTAGATAAATTAATTAGTAAGCTCAAAGAACGAATTGATAGCCAAGATGAGGAAATCATTTATGATTATCGTAAAAAAAGAGCTGACTTTAAAAATGAACTGGATAAACTGTTACCTCAAAGAAACAAACATCTGTCTACTCTGGAAGAAAAAATTAATAATCTTAAGCAGAATTTAATTTCAAATTTAAGAACTAAAAAGAAAAAAATAAAAAAGCTTAAAGATAATTTAAAGTCACAGCGGAAATGTGATAGATATCTTAAAGAATTAGAAATTGATTTTAAAAATAATGGTTTTAAAATTTATTTAAAAACAATGCTCAAAGGAATGGAATCAGAAATAAGCACCTTCAAAAAAGAAAATGAAATTAGTGATATGGAAAATTTTAAGAAAAATTTATTTGCTCGAATAAAAGAGGTTGATAAGCAGATTAATAGTTATAAAGTGCAGCTAGATAATTTAGGTATTGAAGAAATTAGTGATTTGAGCGAAGAATATAAAGCTTCTCAGCGTAAAATTAACATATATGAGACCAGATTTGAGAACATGAAAAATATTCTCTCTGAATTAGAAGCTATATTTTCTCTGTTGAATAATTTGAACAATAATAAGAAATTAAAAAATATCAAAAAACAGATTAAAATAAAAGATAAAAAATTATCACTGCTCAATAAACAAGTAACTGCACTTAAGAAACTAGATCAACGAGTTCCCGAAGTTATTAATGATATGGCTGCAAAAATACTAGATCCTTATAAAGATTTAGCAAATAGAATATATCAAAAAATCAATCCACAGCCAATATTTAATAAAATTGATTGGGTTAGAAATTCAACTAGCCATAATAATGGCACCTTAGTTTTAAAAATGTTATCTGAAGAAGGTTTTGAGGCTAATCCTTCTTATTTATATAGTTCTGCCCAGGTTAATATTGTTGTATTATCTTTATTTTTTAGTTTTGTGATCCAGAATAATTGGAGCAAATTAAATTCTGTATTTCTTGATGATCCAATTCAAAATATGGATGATATTAATATTTTTTCTTTTGTGGATGTTATTCGTTCATTGTTTATTAATAATGAGAATCCGATTCAGTTATTTATTTCTACTCATGATAGGAAATTATATTCATTTTTAAGGAAAAAATTTAGGAATTTAAATGTGCTGGCTTTAGAGTTTAAAAGTTATGATCAAGAAGGACCCGTGATTTTGAGGAAATAGGATTTTAAAGTAAGTTTCAAGAATATTTTCAAGCTGGTAACTGTGCTCTTGAGCTTGGTGAGAACTATTTAATAAATTCATTACATTATGTAGGGAAGGTAAAGTTGTGGAAAAAATAAAACGAAAATTAAAAAATATATTTTATAACTCATGTTTTTTATTTCGTCCTCTGACTACAGTGTTGTTTGTCTTTCTTCTTTTTCTTTTATCGAGTATTTTGTTAATCATTTTAATTTTAAAGATAAATGAAAACAGACAGCTATATCAAATATTTTTAGCAATATTAACTGGTACAACAGCATCTTTTTTAATAGCTATAATAATGGAATTATTTAATAATTATCATTATAATCGTAAAAGGCAGCGTGAATTGAGGCAATATTTTAGCTTTGTTGCTGGTTATGAAGTCCATCAACATTCTTTTCTAAAAACAAAAGAAAAATATGATAAAGATTTTTCTCAGGAAAATATTAGAAAACAAGCTGTTTTTTCTAAACTTGACGAGATTATACCTAAACTTCGGGAAGCACTTAGCCATAGAGATTATCTTTATCAAAAGGAGCTTGAAAATATAGACGATATTTTATATGAATATAAGGACATATTAAGATTAATATATGTGTCTTTAATCCCGTTATATTTAGACCTTGTTTCTTTAATGCTTAATGAAGATAATCAAGAAATTGATGACTCTGAATTTAATTTATTTCAGAATAATAAGAAACTATTTAATTTTTTAAAAAAAGAAGCTGAATATTATGCTGAAAATAATGATGAAGTTAATCTTGATGAAAGGGAGCAAGATCATTTGAGATCTGCAGTTAAAAAAGCTATTTTTTATCACAGTTATCTTTTTAATAATTATTTTGAAATTTTGAATAAAAATTATTCTTCGGAAATAAATATAGAAGATAAGGAAAGCTTAGGTGACAAAGATAGGATTTTTTTATTTTTTAATATGATTGGAGACTGCTGTAAAGAAATTGATGAGAAAATGGTTGAATTACAAAAAAGAGTAGCTAAAGAACCTCATTTTTGGACTTTAGCAGATTATAAGATGGATAGCCCTGAATAATATTCTTAGGGGGCGTTACATAACATTGCATTGAAGATTACGATACGCTTCATCCCAATTCATTTAACAAGAGCAGTCTCTCTAAGCCTCACAAACTTCTTAAATTCCAGTAACATTTAGTGAAATCGAAAACAATTATTAAAGTATTATCCTAAAGGACTAGAAGAAGAATCGAATCAAAAAACTATGACTTTATTAGATTTTCTTGATAAATGTTGAGATATGATTCAAAAAATCGACTTCACCTAATATGGTATTGACTCCATGTCTTCTTTCATAGAGCTTGCAGATTAACCAATTACTGGTATGAAAAAGTAATCTTTACGCCAATTTCCTAACGGAATCAGGCATGAGCGCAAAATTCCGGTAACGTTAGATTAATTTATTTAAAAAAGGGATGATTAAATGAAAATTTTTGTTGTTGAATCTTCTAATCCTATTGAAGTTATTAATGGAAAAGCAGAACATAAATGTATAGAAACAATTGGGAAATTATTTGATCATCAAGTTTTATCGTTTCCAATAAAATCTAAATATGAATTAGAAGACACAATTAATTATATTTCTACTGTTGACCAAAGCTATGATAGTAAAAAAAATATTTTGAACCATTATGTTTACATATAAGTACTCATGGGAATAAAAAAGGAATAGCAATAGGGAATTCAATTATTCAATGGGGTAAATTAGCAAAATTATTATATCCAATTTTCAACAAAGGAATGAATTATGAAGGCAAAAAGATTATGATTATTTCTGCTTGCGGAGCTATTCACCAAAAACTTACTGATGAGTTTGAAAAAATTATTATTATAAAGATGATTTTACTCCTCCAAAATATTTATTTGTATATAATCAGAATAATGTTAAATGGAGTGATGCTATTGTTGCATGGACAATATTATATCGTTATCTCAGTAATTCATATATAAATGATGAAACAAAAATCATAAATATAATTAACAGACTAAAAAAATCAGATATTGTTGATTTGAGATATTTTATTTGGGATAAAAATAAAAGAAAATATGAATATTATTTTTGTGAATAAAAAATGTTTAAATAAAAATATATACTAAAATGACTTCGTCTAACATGTGCTTGAAGATCTCGATTTTCTCTATTATAAATTAACTTGGCAAAACCACTCTATGAAGAAGATATTAAAGTAAGTTTAATGTATATTGTTTTCTAAGGGATTAATCTGATAAACAGCGATACTAAAAATTTAGAGGCAACATTAGGAACACTACTTTAGGTTTCCTAGTAATTTTATTATATTACTCAATGAAATGGGAAATAATTGAAATAAATATTGATAATAAACTAAATTTAAGATATAATAAAGAAAGAGAAAGAAGAAAATGCAATTAATAAATCGATTTTCAAAAATAAATTTTAGTATAAAAAAGTGATGATCCAAATTATATAATAGTAGAGGAGGGATTAGGATGGCTACATCATCTTTTAATAAGGATTTCACCTTGAATACAAAGAAGGCTGTGGAGTCATTCGAGAGAATTATTTCCACTCCTAAAAAAGGTATTAAAATTGATAGAAATTTGGTATCAGTTGAAAAAGAACGGCGAGGTGAGCAGAAATTAAAACAAATATTATCTCGCTAAAACGATTAATAGAAATAAGTGATGAACTTAAAGCTCAGGAACTTATTTCTATTTTTGTTTGTAAAAAGGATAAAGATATTGAACATTTTTTAAAAAATAGAGCAATCCTATTTGAGAAGCTGGGTAAAAGCAGAACTTTTTTTATTTTTAACGAGGAAAAAGAAGAGTTTCAGATTCTCGCATTTTTCACACTTGCCATACAGGTATTAAGAATTCTAGAAGAAATGATTTCTGGTCGAAAAGCTAAGTTTTATGATGGATTCAGTTCAAAAATTAATGGAGTTAAAATCACAGAATTTCCTGCTATTTTGATTGGTCAGCTTGGCAAAAATGAGATGTATGCAGATTTAATTTCTGGGACAGAAATATTAGAGTATTGTTTAGCAAAAATTCTTGAAGGACAGGCCAGGCTGGGTGGTAGAATAATTATGTTGGAATGTAAAGATGTCCCTTATTTAATCAACTTATATGAAAAATTTGGATTTGATGTTTTGGATAAAGATTATGAGGAAGGTGAACTTTTACAAATGCTTAAGGTTCTTGAAGAAGACGAAATCATTGAGATTGAATAAAAAAATAATCAGGTAAAAATAGATTAATTCAATAATCAATAATTGCTCTCACTGTAATTTAAATTCAGGTGGGAGTTTTTTTGTTAGAGAGGGAGTGAGCATATATATATAGGCAGGAAAAATTATACTGCCAAAGAACTATGTTAATAGTTGCTTTAATTCTTCTGTAATCAAATTAATTGATTTATTTACTTTTGTTGAAGAAAGGAAAACATATTGATGATGATGTTATATTGGAAAAGAGGGGAAACTGTGGCAGAGAATACAGATCTACTATTTAACCAGATAGAAAAACCAGAAATATCTTTGGTAAACTCTAATACTTCACTCTTCATTATAGGTAATGGCTTTGACTTAATGCATGACGTTCCATCAAGTTATTATAATTTTAGAGATTTTCTGGGAAGGAATAATAGCCTTAGAAATGCTCTGGAGAATTACATTAAAAGAGATGATTTATGGGCGGATTTTGAAGAAAGTCTTGCTCATTTAGATGATGATGCTATGCTGGGGACAACTAATGATATGGTTGATATTTATGATGTTAAGCCTCAATTTGAGGAAGATTCTTCTGCAGCAAATTTTTTATGGCAGCCGAGGCTGCTATTGGTCCTGCTCAAACAATTATGAGAGAACTGCCAGGAGAATTTAAAAACTGGGTATCTACTTTAAAAATATCCAATTCTACAAAACCTCTTGCCAATATTTTAAGCAATGAATCAAAATTTGTAAATTTCAATTATACTGAATTTTTAGAGACAGTATATGGAATACCCAAAAAGAATATCTGGTATATTCATGGAGATAGAAGAGATAAAAATACCGAACTGATTTTAGGGCATGCACCAGAAGCCCAGTTTAAGGAAGAAATTGATTTACATAAATCAAAAAGTAAAGGCTTGAAAATAAAAAATCAAACAGAATATGATTTAAGTGAAACTGCAAGATATGGTCTAGCTGGCTATTATGATGCGACTACTAAGAAATCTGCTGATGTGATTGAAGACAATAAAGATAAATTTAAAAATTTCAGGTACATCGAAGATGTAGTTGTTATAGGTCATTCTCTCTCACAGGTGGATTATCCTTATTTTAAAGAAATTATTAAGTATAATCAGAATTCTGCAGCCATGAATTGGCATATCAGCTGGTATAGTTCTGGAGATTTAAAAGGAATAAAACAATTTGTGTCAGAGATGAATATTTCAAATTCTAAGGTAAAGATTTTTAGGACATAATTGGATCTGAATAATAGTTCCAGAACAAATTTGTTAATTTTTTGAACACATAAAATAACAATTCTAGTGTTGACATTATTATTTCTCATATATATTAAATTTACTAAAGAAAAAACTGGTTAAATCAAGAATTCCAAACTGTACAATAATTTCAATAGCTAATAATAATTATCTTGATAAAGAATCTATAGAAGAAGTAAGAAAAGGGAGGGTTGATGATGGATTGTTTAAAAGAATTAAAGAAATATGAAAACCTTGATATTAATTCAGACAATTTAGAAGAGGAAATTGATGCATATTTTGATAATGTTTCTAAAGAAGAATTAATAAAAGATTTGAGTGAAGCTGGGATTAGAATACAGGGTGGATTTATTAAAAAGTCCCAATGAATATAAATCATTTTTTTGATGAGGAAAAGAGGATAATTAAAAATTAATATTTGATTGTTACTCCTACTCAGAATTTAAATTCTGGTGGGAGTTTTTTTGGTGTGCTCCGTAAATTATTCTGATAATAGGTGAAAGTCCTATCTATGTTGTGGCATGTATCATGTAGAAGTCAACAATGACAGGGTGTTCACCGTGAGGTGGAATCTGAAGAGTCTGAGACGTGCTG
>Ga0208154_10070_pt1 | contig 29639 bp, 27 predicted proteins | sample Wag4S2014_11_5_FD_187354 | JGI IMG/M metagenome (GOLD analysis project Ga0208154, IMG submission 187354) | Deep subsurface shale carbon reservoir microbial communities from Ohio, USA - Utica-2 Time Series 2014_11_5 (SPAdes) (version 2) ...
CTAGAAGCCTTTTGTATGCAAATCTCATGCAGGAGGACCATCTTCTCATTAAGTCTAATACTATTTGTTTGTCTTGTTGATTTAGAAAAATGAGTTTAGCCTGTATCACTATCATGTTTTTTGCTCCTTTGTCCGTAAATTTTTGCTGCGAAAGATGTTACTATTGCTATTAAGTCCTCTGCTAGTTCTTTATTTACATCTTCTTCGTTTTCTTTCCCGTTTAAAACTATAAGCTCCACCCCAAAGCTTTCCATAAAAAACTTAAGATATTTAAAACCAAATCTTGCTAGTCTATCCGGATATTCTATTACAACTTTTTCAACTTCTCCTTTTTTTATCTTGTTCAAAAGCTTTCTTTGTGGACACTCTTGTATACAAAACTACTTTGGATTTCGGTTTTTCTTCTATCATACCTAATAACTTCTCTATGTCTTCTTTTCTATACCTTCTTATACCTTTTGGAGTTCTAAGAGGAGTAATTAATCCTTCTTTTTCCCAGTTTATAAGTGTCCTTCGACTAATCGAGTATATTTCTCTTACTTTTTGCATACTTAACAACATCTATCATCACATAATTAAAATTATACTCTTTGCACGATTATCGCCAATTGTTATAACCTCCTGTGTAACAGATTACATAATATTTTTCATTGATTTTCAGAGACATATCTAATAAAGTGTGTAACGCATTACATTTACTATTATACCTCTAAATTATAAAAAATCAATAGCAACAAATAAATTTTCATACTTTTACAAAAAGCTCAACCTTATCGGTTGAGCAAAACTATCATTCTAATGTTTTTATCTGCTCTTCAAGAGTTTGTATCTTATTTTTAAGGTATTCTAATTGCTGTAGTGCTTGTTGTTTTTGCTTAATTATTTCTTCTTTCTGACTCTCTTGCTCTCTTAACTCTTCCATCTTGTTTTTAACTGTTTCAATTAAGATTTGTCTCCTATTATCAAAAAATTCTGCAAGTTTGTTTACAACTTCTTGCAATTCTTTAACGCTTTTTTCCAGTGATGGTTTCATGTTTTTTTGGGCTTTCGGGAAGAGCATTAAACCTAATGCAGCTGCTCCAATCCCCCAGTAAAATTTTCTGGAGGAAAGAAATTTCAAAATTCCCATATCCCTTCCTCCTCCCTTTGGTTTCATTAATATTTTGTCCAATAATTTTTTATATGATTTAATGTGTTATTTCCCAAAAATCATAACTTTTGTTATTGCTTTATATAAGTCTTTTGCATCGTATTTTTCACTAACTTTGTAAAAATATTGAAAAAATTCACCTAATGTATATTCCCAAAGTCCAATTATTTCATTCTTCTTAGACGGATTTTTTTTGTATTCTTTAAAAGACAATTCCATCGCATTTTTTAATATTTCAAGAGCTTTTTGAAATTCTTTCTTTATGTCATCCATTATATTGTTCCCTCCTCAAAAACGTAATCTAAAGACAATATATGAATATTGCAATAATAGTGTTACTCCGGCAGGGGCCCTGTCGGCATCCTTCACAACAAAAAATGGGCTTTTTACGCCCTTTCAATTTATAATATTTACACTGTTTCCACATTTTTTGCACTTGCTCCCTTCCAAACCTACTAGCTTAACATGCCAATAATCTCTTTTAACAAGCAAATTTTCACAATAAGGACAATAGGTATTGTTGTCGAATCCCATGACATTTCCTACATAGACAAAATTTAAATATTTTTTCCCTATCTCATAAGCTCTTCGGAGTGTATCCAAAGGAGTAGGTGGATTATCTAGTTTATAATTTGGAAAATACCTTGAAAAATGCAAAGGAATATTTTTGTCAATTTGAGAAAGCCATTTTACTAAACTTTCTATCTCTTCCTTTTTGTCATTTAAATCAGTAATTATTAAATTTGTAACCTCCACATGACAGTGTTTTGAAGCCTGTTCAACAGTTTCTAAGACGGGGTGCAACTTTCCAGAACAAATTTTTTTATAAAAATCCTCTGTATAGGCTTTTACATCTATATTCATGGCATCCACATAAGGTAATAAACTTTTTAAAGGTTCTAAATTTATATATCCATTTGTGACAAGAACGGTTTTTAAACCTTCTTTTTTAGCCTCAATTAAACAGTCATATACGTATTCATACCATATGGAAGGCTCGTTATAAGTAAAAGCAATCCCTATATTATCTCTCTGCTTTTTTGTAGCAGCTATTACCTGTTCTGGCAGGACGTATTCGCCTTTTAACCTTTGTTGTGATATCTCCCAATTTTGACAAAACTTACATTTCAAATTACAGCCATAGGTCCCTACTGAAAATATATATCTGCCGGGATAAAAGTGATAAAGAGGCTTTTTCTCAATTGGGTCTAATGCTGCAGAGGTGATAGTACCGTAATTTTCGGTCACTAATATTCCGTTTATATTGTTTCTCACATTGCAGACTCCGTACTTTCCTTCATTTATACGGCAATTATGAGGACATAATAAACATTCTACAACATTATTCTCTAGTTTTTTATAGAACATAGCCTCTTTTAACATAGTAAAAGACACCATTTCTCCATCAACTTAAACCGAGAAATGGCTCCTCCCTGGTCATCTAAACTGTGCAAAACTGCACTAGTTTAGAAGGCTGGGCTATTTATAGTCCGCCCTTTCAGAGAGTGCCTATTCCCAGCAGGCGGTATTTAAGCACTCCCATAGCCCCTGCCCCAAGAAGCAGGAACTCACGCCCTTACGGGTCTCCCCACTTGCCCTGAATTAATAGTTTTTTTAGGGCAGAGAAATCTCTTGGTACCTTCTCAGGAGAGAGTGGAGTCACCACCGCTACCTTAAGAACTTGCCAGAAATCATAGGCACTAAAACTTGTTCCATCCAGAGGTTTCAGCACCCTTCCTGGCTCACTCTCAAGGCTTTGTAGAAATTCTATCGCTTTCTTTATCTCTTTTAAGTGTTTCTTCTTTAACTTTTTGTTTCTGACTGTTTTCTTTACATGCTCTTTTAATTCTTCTAATTCATTTACAGTTAATGTATTGAGAAACTTTATATAATTGTCTGGTATCTTTTCTTGAAGCCCCAACCCTCTTCTTGCTATTACATAGGCTGCTGCTATGTCTTTTGTTATCATGTACTGCGGTGCATATTTTAACATGCCTATTATTGAGGTGTAAGAAGGATTGACTTCTATTACTTCTATCCCTTCTCTTTTTGCCAGTGTTTTTATTTTTGAAAGAAGTGATTTATAGCTAAAGTTATGTCTTATTCTTCTTGATTTTCTCCCTGAAAAGTCCCCTCTTCTGCCTTTGTCTTTTATTTCTAATTCTTCAATTACAATTGCTTTTCCTTTTTCTTTTGCTATTTTTACTATTTCATGAGCATAGTGCCATCTGAAGTATTCTCTTTTGTCTTTATTTCCACTTGCAAGCTCTGGCATTGACATTTTATCATAGTTTATTAGATTCCCTTTTTCATCTGTCTCTGCCCATGATATGTTGTACGGATATGCATTTATATCTATCCCTATTGCTCCTTTTTCTTTTGTTATTTTTATTTCTGAATATTCTTCTTCAATAGCAAAATAGGCGTATATATTGCCATTTTTAAGTTTTAATTCTACAGAGTAGGGTATGTTTGATTCTCTAATTTCCTGTAGAAGTTCTTCTCTTCTCTTATTCTTTTTGTAGCCTACTTCTATTCTGGCATAGACATATTTTCTTTCCCCTACATTTATCCTTAAGAAAGTGCCATTTTCTTTTACTTCTATCCTTGTGTTGAGATTTCCCTTTTTGCTTTTATCCCCTCTTGAATAGAGATTTCCTTTTCTTCTTTCTTGCCACTTTGTTTTTAGCTTTTGATATTCTTTCCCATTTATATGGCGCTTTTGAAGTTTTCTAAATAAGTCTCTTCCTCCAAAAATGACTTTCTTTGGATTGTTGTCTAATTGTCTAGATGATTTTAATACACCTATTGCTTTCATTATTGCATCATCTACATATCTTGAGTTTAAATTGAAAATCCCTTGAAGGTCTCTTTTTAATGTTTTTCTATCATAACCTTCTAGAAGCCTTTTGTATGCAAATCTCATGCAGGAGGACCATCTTCTCATTAAGTCTAATACTATTTGTTTGTCTTGTTGATTTAGAAAAATGAGTTTAGCCTGTATTACTATCATGCTTTTTGCTCCTTTGTCCGTAAATTTTTGCTGCGAAAGATGTTACTATTGCTTTTTTGTGGACACTCCTTCATACAAAACTACTTTAGGTTTTGGTTTTTCTTCCAGCATGCCTAATAACTTCTCTATATCTTCTTTTTTGTATCTTCTTCCTTTTGGTGTTCTAACTGGGGTTATTAATCCTTCCTTTTCCCAGTTTATTAATGTAATTCTGCTTATATCATATAGCTATTTAACCTTTTTTATAGTTAATAACATTCATTATCACTCAATTAAAGGTGTATCATTTTTTACTACTAATTCCAACTGTTTTGACCTCCTTTTTACCTTACTATTTATGTCTTTCAACTTCAAATTTTTCTATTGTGTAATCCTCATCTGGACTAATTCCAGCTTTTCTCAAAGCAATAGAAATTTGTTCTTCAACAGTGTCTACTCCTTCTAAGTCAGGTAAAAGCAATCCTGAACGATAGCCTTTCCTCACTATTACTCCATATTTTTTGGGGTTAAGCTCTTGTTTTGATTTAACAGGTTGAGGAGGTGTCAAAACATCCACTGAATACTCAATATCCTTCAGTTCATACTCCTCTACAGGTTCAAAGCGAGGATCTTCAAAACCTGCACTTATGGCATTTTTTATTATTTCTTCTGCTATATTCTTTCTCTGTGGAACTACTGTACCTATACATCCTCTAAGTTCCCCATCTTTGTGAAGAGAAACAAAAACTCCCGCTCTTCTACTATACATCTCCTCCGGTAAGCCCTGTGGTACTGGCATTAGCTTTTTATTTTTCACATAATATTCAAGGCTTTCTCTGGCAAGTTTGACATATGAGTCTTCTTTTTGCCTTATCTCTTCAATCCTTTGTCTTTTTAACCTGTACAACTTTTCTAAAAGGCTTGTTCCTTTATACTGATCTACTTCAAATTGTGCAACACCATATCCTACACCAAAAGGTCCTTCATGAGATAATACTTCCGCTTTAACCTCATAACCATCAAGAGCTCCCAACATAACGCAAACCGATCTAAATCCACACTCTGCGGCTTCTTCTATTAGTCCTTTGTCCATGCCTATTATTTCTTCCACTCTCATTTCGGAAAGCAAATTTAAAAGCTTGTTGTCAAAAATTTCTCCATTTGGCGTATAACCATTCGGACTATTGGGAGTCAATTTGTGAGATAAATCCCCACTGGCGATAAAAACGACTTTTTTGTTTGAATTTCTTATAGCATCTCCAATTGCAGTGCCAAATTCATAAAGCTGTTCAAAGGACAAAAATCCATAAGAAATATGGACTAATTTAAAGTTAGAATAATGTTTTGTAACAAAATATAGAGGTACAATAGTTCCATGGTCAAGCTTTTTTGGAAGCACATATTTTTTGGCTAATTCATCATCTACTTCTGCAATAGGTATATCTCTCTTTCTAGATTCTTCTACAATTTTTTCAACAAGTTCTAAATCATTCTCAAATTCAAACCTTACACCTCTTGCACCAAACTGTCCAAGGTCTCCTTCTAAACGAGGAAAAACAGTCACTGCCACAGCATCTCTAAAAACGTATCCATGAGGAGTGACAACTATTATTGTATCAGGCTTTTTTTCTTTTATGTTGATTGAAACAGTATTAAGTGAATCTATCGTCTTTTGAATCTTTTTTTCCTCTCCTCGCCCTACTTCAGGGACAATTATCGGTGGATGAGGCATGAGATAACAAGACAACAAGGTTCCCATTTTTTAACACCTCGAAATGTAATTTGTCTTCATATATTGATTATACCACAATAATAAAAGCTTCATCCCAATTAAATTAACATTAGGGTGAAGCTTTTTAAAAATTACATAATAACAGCAATATCAATATCACTTTCACTAGTATAATTGCCTTTCGCATAAGAACCATATAAATAAGCTTTCTCAAATGTTCATTTCTTTTTTGACTAATCCGGCGTATTCTCTAGCAATCTTTTCTACGGTTTTTCTATCAATGAAAGTAACTATTATCTCATCACCTTTACCTTCTCAATGCTTAAAGTGGTAAATTCATATTTTAAACTACCATACCTCATTCCTTATCTTTCTTTATATACTTCCTAATTACTCCCTCAAAAATAATATCTATTACATAGGCTGAAACACTTGCTAATATTATAAAGAACAATATTGGCATAATGTTTGCGAGAATCAAAGCAGTTAACAACGTCAAAATTATAAGTATTGTTTGGGGTAAATGTCCAAGACCTAATAAAAAAGAGGTTTTCCATAAGTCAAAAAGTTTTCCCTCATAATATTGGATTGTTAAAAAAGTGTATATCAATGTGATTAAAAACATGAGTCCCATTGACAATAACAAACCAGCAAGAATGTATGCAAAAGCTGTGTTTTGTTGTATAAAAAATCTCACGTCTACATAAAGTATTAAAATAACAGCAACAGTAATCACAAAGTTTATAAGCATCCACCAAAAGTGTTTTTTAAAGGCTTTCCAAAATTCTTTCCAGACTCCTTCTCCTTCGTCTTTTCTTAAAAGATGTACAGAACGAAAAAGAGCTTCTGTGGATTGGAAAATTGTCACAACAGGAAGTGAAAATACAATCCACAGAAGATTTAATATCATTAAATCGCTTATGAAATAGGCTATGTCGTAAAGCTTTGAATCTCTCATTGCATTTCACCTTTACATTTATTTTAACAATTTCTTTTGTATTTTACCAGCTGCATTCTTGGGAAGTTCGGGTACAAACTCAAAAATCTTTGGAATTTTATAAGATGCCAATTTATACTTTAAAAAGTTTTGAAGCTCTTTTTTGTCAGCTTTCGCTCCTTCCTTTAGCACCACAAAAGCTTTGACTTCTTCTCCTTTCAATGGATCACCCACTCCTATCACAGCAGCTTCTAAAACATCTGGATGTTCTAACAAGGCATCTTCTACTTCCCTCGGATATACGTTAAACCCACCTAATATTATCATGTCTTTTAGTCTGTCTACAATGTAAAAATATCCGTCTTCATCTTTTTTGGCAAGGTCGCCCGTGTGGAGCCAACCACCTCTTAAAGTCTGGGCAGTTTCTTCTGGCATGTTGTGATAGCCAACCATTATATTAGGTCCTCTTAAAACAAGCTCCCCTACTTCTCCCACAGGAAGTTCATTGTCATTTTCGTCCACTATCTTTGCTTCAACACAAGGAAGTGGCAATCCCACAGACCCTGGCTTTCTTATTGCATTAGGCTCTAAAGGATTTAAAAGTGCAACAGGAGCTGCCTCACTTAAACCATAGCCTTCTACAAGAGGAAAATTGAATTTTTCCTCAAATCCTCTTTGTATCTCAGGGGCTAATGGAGCTCCACCTGATATAGCTAACCTTAAAGCTTTAAATTGTCCCTTTTCTGCCATTCTCATAAGGACTGCAAACATCGAAGGCACTCCGCAAAATACAGTTACATCTTCTTTTGTCAGTGTCTCCAATGTGTCTTTTGGCATAAAACTTTCTTTTATTGTAATAGCAGAACCCAAATAAAATCCAAGAAGTATGTTGACTGTCCAAGAAAAACTGTGAAACAAAGGTAATACGCACAAAAAGTTATCCTCTGGTCCTAAGTCAGATACATCGTCTAATGCTTTTACATCAGCAATGAAGTTATTGTGAGTAAGCATCGCACCTTTAGGTTTCCCTGTCGTTCCAGAGGTATATATATACGTACATACCTCGTCTGGTTCTATTTCAACATGTTGAGAAGGACCCATTTTTAAAATTGCATTAATGGTATTTTCATCTAAAACGACCACATTTTTGAGATTCAATCTTCCTAATTGAGACTTATCAATTTTTTGAGCTATTAAAGGATGAATGACTATAGTATTAGCACCTGATTCCATAATTATATATGCAATTTCTTCCAGTGTAAGCATCATGTTTAGCGGTACAACAATTGCTCCTGCTTTAGATGCTCCCATAAAAGAAAAAATATATTCAGGGCAATTGGGAAAACTCAATGCTACTCTATCACCTTTTTTTACACCTATTGATTGAAAGAAAGAAGCGTACTTATCTATGAGAGAGTCAACTTCTCCGTAAGTATAGATTCTATCTTTAAACTTTATTGCAACATGATCGTCAGGCACTTTTGCGTTTTTGTGAAGTTCATGAATTTTCATAATTATCCTCCTTTAACTTAATATAGCAGCACCGATGATCCCTGCATCATTTCCAAGCTCTGCTTTTCTTATGTCAGCATAAGGAAGGTCTTTGAATAAAATATTCTCTGCCACTTCTTTTTTAAGAGGCTTTATGAGAAAATCCCCTGCATTTGCAACTCCGCCACCCAATATTATCACTTCAGGGTCAAACATGTTTATCACATTTACAATCCCAATAGCTAAGTATTTGACGTAGTCATTGAAAATTCGCATGGCGTCTTCATCATACTGCTTCGCAGCATCAATTACGTTTTTAGCCGTTATGCTGTTTATATCTCCATTTGCAAATTTTAAAATAAGAGAATTGGGATTCTTCTCTACCGCCTTTTTCCCTTCTCTTATTAAAGCAGTTGCTGAAGCATATGTCTCTAAACATCCAATTTTACCACAGTTACATCTTATACCATTGTCTCCTATCACTATGTGTCCAAGCTCAGGTGCAAAATGATGTGCACCATTGTATATTTTACCATCAAGGATAAAACCAGAACCTACTCCTGTTCCTAAGGTAATTGTCACTGAGGACTTAGAACCTTTGCCAGCCCCATATGCTGCTTCTGCCAAAGCTGCTACATTAGCATCATTGTCCATATATATTGGCAAATCAATGTATTTTCTTATTTCTTTTGCAAGAGGAACTTTTGTCCAAAAGAGATTCACCGCTCGTATTACTATGCCTCTTTCGCTATCTGCTACACCCGGGACTCCTATTCCCATTGACTTAATATCACTTCCACTTAGATTACTCCTCTTAATAAGTTCTATAGCTATATCCGCTATGTCTTTGGCAACTGCTTCATAACCCCTTTCCGGTTTTGTCGGCCTGCTACCTGTAGCTACTATACGTCCCTCTTCATCCACCAATCCAACAGCAATATTAGTGCCTCCAAGGTCAACACCAATTCTCATTCTTCCTCTCCTCCAATTTTCCGTTTTTTCTCTTTAAGATATTCTTTTATTTTTCCAACATCAGTATTAAGCACTAAATCCTCAGTTATACCGGCATTCTTAATAACTTTGAGAGCTTCCTCAAACCTTCCTACATCAAAGCTTACATGTGCATCGCTTCCCACAGCAATTTTTACTCCCATTTCTTTCGCTTTTTTAGCAATGAGAAAACAATTTTCTTCACTGCCCTTTCTTGAACTTACAAAGGAGCTGTTGTTTATTTCAATAAATTTGCCATATTCTTTAGCAGCCATTAAAACTTTTTCAATATCTATTGGATAGATGGGATTCCCAGGATGTCCTATTATATCTACATAAGGGTTTTTTATAGCATTTATAATAGCTTTTGTGTTTCTTTCTATATCGTCACTTGGTTCAAAACACACGTCATGTAAACTGGCAATCACTATATCTAGTTTTTTAAGTATTCCTTCTGGTAAGTCCAAATTTCCTTCTTCATCCATTATATTAACTTCTACCCCTTTTAATATCTCCACCCCCTCTATTTTTTCAGGTAACACTTTTAAATTTCCAAAATACCAAAGGTGAGCAGCTCCTGGCATTTTAGGTCCGTGGTCTGTCATACATATAAGTTGAAGCCCTTTTTTATAAGCCTCCCTTGCGTTTTCTGTAATAGTGCTGTAAGCGTGACCGCTGGAAATTGTGTGAGTGTGAGTATCCAAAACTAACTTCAACTTTATCCTCTCCCTTTAATTCCCTATTTGTTTTAATAATTTTTTGTTAAGTTCGTGAGCAGCGTTGTATCCCATTTGTTTTTGCCTGTGGTTCATCGCTGCTACTTCTACTATTATCGCGAGATTTCTTCCTGGTCTTACAGGTATAGTAAGCTTTGGAACTTTGACATCTAAAAATTTGATATAATCGTCTTCTAATCCTAACCTGTCGTAGTACTTATCTTCGTCCCATTCTTCCAATTGAATAACTAAGTCTATGTTCATAGAATTTCTAACAGAACCCACACCATACAATGTCTTTATGTCAAGTATGCCAATACCTCTTATTTCAATAAAATGCCTTATTATCTCAGGTGAACTCCCTTGAAGCTTGTCCTCACTTATCTTGCTGATTTCCACCGCATCATCAGCAACCAGTCGGTGTCCCCTTTTGATTAGCTCTAATGCCGTTTCACTTTTACCTATGCCACTTTCTCCTAATAAAAGAACACCTATACCATACACATCTACAAGGTCTCCGTGAATAGTAATTTGTGGTGCTAACTTTTCATCAAGGTAATTAATTAATCTATTTATAAACTTGGTAGAAGCTTCTTTTGTCCTTAAAAGGTATCTATCGTGTTTTTGCGCAGCATCTATGATCTCTTGACGAATATTTAAATCTCTCGTTACAATAAGACAGGGAATGGGATAATTAAAAAACCTGTCTGCTCTTTCAGCTAATACATCATCTGGCAACTGTTCTATAAAAGTTGTTTCAACTTTTCCAATGATTTGCACTCTTTCGTAAGCAAAATGCTCATAAAAGCCGGAAAATTGTAAGCCCGGCCTATTTACATCACTTGTAGTTATATCTATTTTATTATTTTTGGCCTCAACAATAACTTCCAAATTTAAATCCTTTATCAAAGTTTCAACAGGAATCTTATCCACTTTTTCACCTCCAGCCAGCAACAAAACGCTGCATTTAATTCAATTATATTATTTAATGTAAAATAAGTAAATAGACAAAACCTTTTCTTCTTGGAAGATGTAAATTATAATATGTTTATAGCCATATAAACTTTTGAGGTGAAAAAATGTTAAGGTCAAAGCTTCTTAAACTTTTAAAAGAAAACAAAGGGGAATATATCTCTGGGCAAAAACTTTCTGATCAACTCAACGTCTCAAGAACTGCTATATGGAAACATATAAATGAATTAAAAAATGAAGGATACCAAATAGAAGCCCATCACAAGCTGGGGTATATGTTAGTTTCTGAGCCTGATTTGTTAATTTATGAAGAAGTATCCCCTTATCTTACTACAAATTTTATAGGAAAAAATTATATACATAAGTTAGTCATTGATTCTACAAACAACTTCGCAAAAGAAATGGCATCAAAGGTTCCTGATGGTACAGTAATTATTGCCGAAGAGCAGATAGCAGGAAGAGGCCGATTAGGAAGAAGTTGGATATCTCAAAAAGGCTGTGGCATCTGGATGTCTATCATTTTAAAACCAAATATACAGCCACAGGAGGCACTTAATCTCACACAAGTAGCGGCAATTTCTGTAGTCAAAGCTATTGAAGAAGTATTTCATGTAGAAAGCAAAATAAAATGGCCAAATGATATAATACTAAACAATAAAAAAGTGTGTGGAATATTGACAGAGATGAGTTCAGAAATTGACAAAATAAACTATGTGATAATAGGAATTGGAGTCAATGTAAATTGTGACAATTTCCCTGAAGAATTAAAAGGGAAAGCCACTTCCTTGTACTTAGAAACCAACTCTAAAGTTGATAGGAAAAAACTTACCGCCAGCATTTTAAATAACCTGGAATTTTATTATAATGCATATTTACAAAAAGGCTTTGAATACATAAGGCCTATATGCATTGAAAAGTCCATAACAATAGGAAGGCAGATAAAAGTCATTGCCAATGAAGGTGAAATTGAAGGAAAAGCTGTCACTATTGACAATAATGGAAGTTTGGTAGTAGAGACAAAAGAGGGCAAAAGACTTAGTATTATGTCAGGAGATGTGTCTGTAAGGGGGTTACTGGATTATGTTTAAACAAAATCTTGACGCTCCAGTTTGTTGACAAAGTTAAAAAATGTTCAAAGGAGATATTTTGCATCGTCGCTCCGGTGTTCCAAAGCGACAAAACTAAAGCTCGACCTTCAGGTTCCGGCAGGATACCGGGCACATTCGACATCCTGTCTCAGGTGCCCGCCTCCGCCATCCGTGGCTTCGGCCCTGCCTCCACCCTCGGTCTCACTAAGTTTTGTTAGCGCTTTGTCACAAGTCGCGCCAAACGCAAAATATCTTCTTTTCGAAAGTTTGTCAACAGTCTGAAGCGTCAAGACAAAATCTTGGCGCTTTTTATTTCCTAAAATATTCATATACAGCTTGAGCAGCTTTTTCATTCATTCCTTCCACTTTTTTAAGGTCCTCCACACTTGCCCTTTTTATTTCTTCTATGGATTTGAAGGCATCATATAAAGCTTTTGCCCTCTTTTCTCCTATGCCGGGGATATTGAGAAGTTCGCTTTTAAATCTTTTGCTTTGCTTTTCTTTGTGGAAAGTTATGGCAAATCTATGAGCTTCTTCTTGTATTTGAGCAATCAGGCGAAAAGCTTTTGAAGTCATAGGTATGTCAATTTCACCTTGAGGTGATACAAGGCCTCGAGTCCTGTGTTTTGAATCTTTTACCATACCATAAACAGGAATAGAAATCCCCAAGCCACTTAACACCTGCAGTACGGCATTTACATGCCCTATGCCACCATCTACAAATATTAAATCTGGCATTTCAGCAAATTTGGCCTTATCCTCTTCAAGTTCACCTTTTTCAATAAGCTCTTTTTCTTCAATGGCATGTAAAAAACGCCTTTCTATTACCTCTCTCATACTCTCATAATCGTCTTGTCCCTCTACATATTTTATGTTAAACTTCCTGTACTGACTTTTCTTGGGCTTTCCATCTACGAACACCACCATAGACCCTACATTGTCTTGACCTCTTGTGTTTGAAATATCATAGGCTTCAATCCTCTTGGCGTAGTCAAGTCCCACTAAATTAGAAAGTTCTAATACAGCCTGGTCTTTTGAAATTTCCTCTCTTATTGATATGTCATTCTTAAGGGCTTCTAAAGCATTTTGATAAACCATATCCACAAGCTCTTTTTTCTTACCTCTAACAGGAATGGTTATAAAAACTTTATTGCCTCTCTTTTGTGATAACCATTCACTGAGAAGCTCTCTTTCGTCTAATTCCACATCAGTTATTATTTCTTTGGGAATGTAAGGAGCACCTTCATAAAATTGCTTTATAAAAGAAGAGATTATTTCTCCTCTTTCCATCCCTTCTGTATTTTTCATATAATAATGCTCTCTTCCGCTTAATTTTCCGTCTCGTACAAAGAACACCTGTATGCAGGAAATATCCGCACTTCGGGCCATTGAAATTATATCCTGCTCATCTTCTCCTACTGATACCACCTTTTGTTTTTCTGATGTCCTTTCAATAGCAAAAATCTGGTCTCTAATCCTCGCCGCTTCCTCGAACCTCAATTCTTCCGCCGCTTTTTTCATATCTTCTTTAAGTTTTTGTATGAGCCAATCCCTCTTTCCATCAAGAAAGAGAACTGCCTGATCAACTAATTTTCTATAATCTTCTTTATTTATTTTGTTAGTACAAGGGGCAGAACACAATCCTATGTGGTAATAGAGACATTCTCTAACCTTACCCATGTCCTTTTCAATATTTCTGTTACATGTCCTTATTGGAAACATTTTTCTGACAAGTTTTATAGTCTCCCTCACTGCAAAAGCACTACTATAAGGTCCGAAGTATTTCGCCCCATCTGGCTCAATTCTTCTTGTAAACATTATGCGGGGATACTCTTCATTTACTGTAACTTTAATATAGGGGTAATTTTTGTCATCTTTTAATAATACATTATACTTAGGCTTATACTTTTTAATTAAGTTACATTCCAACATTAAAGCTTCAAGTTCAGTATCAGTAACAATGTACTCAAAGTCTTCCACATGAGAAAGCATTACTTTTACTTTTGGCAATTGTTTTTCTTTGTTTTGAAAATACTGCCTCACTCTGTTTTTGAGAACTACCGCTTTACCTACATAAATTATTTTGCCACTTTTATCTTTCATTATATAAACGCCAGGTTTTTCAGGCAAAAGCTTTAATTTTTCTTCTATGGTCATTATCCATCACCTTCAGGTCATTTAGTTAAATAAGCTCTTATTATATCTCTCGCTATAGGTGCTGCTACTTTCCCACCTTCACCGCCATTTTCAACTATTACACTTACAACTATCTGTGGGTTTTCTGCAGGGGCAAAGCCTACAAACCACGCATGAGGATCACCGTGGGGATTTTCTGCAGTACCAGTTTTGCCTGCAACTGTAATACCAGGAATTTGTGCAGCTTTACCTGTCCCCTCTTTATCGTTAACTGCGCCTATCATCAATTGTTTAATAGTATCTGCCACCTTTTTTGATATAGGATTTAAATACTGTGAAGGAGTGCTTTTTTCAATGACAGCCCCTGAAATAGGATCTGCTACATATTTCATCAAATAGGGTTTCATTATAACCCCATCATTTGCAACGGCAGAAGCAACTAAGGCCATTGTAAGAGGTGTCACAAGCATTTTCCCTTGCCCTATAGAAGTCTCAGCTAAATCAGACTTCCCATCAATAGGAGGAAATTGATTTTTTGTTGTATCTATCTCTAAAGGAACTCGTTTATCTAGTCCAAAAGCATAAGCTATTGTTTGCAAATTTTCACTTCCTAAATCCAAACCAGCCTGTATAAAAAAGGAGTTGCAAGACCTATAAAAAGCTTGTTTAAAATCTTCTATTCCGTGAGCAATACCTCCAAAATTATTTATTCTATTACCATCTACAATTATATATCCTTTACAATAAAAAGTCTTGTCATATAACTCAGGGTTATATGTCAAAACTGCTGCGGTAGTTACAATTTTAAAGACAGACCCTGGAGGATACAAACCTTGCGTAGCTCTATTTAAAACTACGTGCTCAGAACTTGTCATTATTTCTTCCCAATTCTCTCCTAAAGTATTGGGGTCATAAGAAGGTGTAGAAACCATCGCTAAAATTTCACCAGTCTTTGGATTTAAAGCCACAACCGCTCCTTTTTTACCCTCCATATCCTTATAAGCAATATCTTGTAATGTTTTATCTATTGTTAAATAAACATTATTCCCCATTTGTCCTTTTCCAAAAATTAATTTCCTCAAAAGAATCATCGGGTCATTTCCTACCATTCCAAGTAGTTCCCTATCATAGGCTTTTTCTATCCCTGTGTTTCCTTGCTGGTATATTCTACGGCTGTATCCTATCACATGGGCAAAAGCAGGTCCATCTAGATATTCCCTTTTTTGTAAACCATCTACCTGCACGCTTTTTGCAAGCACAATCCCATTTCTGTCCAAAATACTACCTCGCAATATCTTTTTTTCCTGTTCTATAAGTCTTCGATTGTAAACACTATAAGAACTAGTAATTAATTTATCTCTTTCATATATTTGGAAATAAGTTAAATAGGCAATTAGGCCGAAAAAAAGTACAGAAAAAAACCAAAACAGAATTTTAATATTGCGATTTAAGTTGGACATCCTGTTGCTCCTCCTTAAGAGCTATGCCATTGAGCATGCCCAATGTCACAAAGCTCGTCACCATAGAACTACCGCCATAACTTACAAAGGGAAGGGTTACCCCTGTCAGAGGTATGAATTTTATGACACCACCAATTATAGTAAAAACTTGTAAGCTAAACATTGAAATGAGGCCTGTAGCTACTAATACACCAAACTCGTCTTTAGCATTTAGTGCCACTTTAATCCCTCTATACATTATAACAAAATACACAAGAATTATAGCTACCGCTCCTAAAAACCCAAATTCTTCACTAATGGCAGAAAAAATGAAGTCAGTTGCCACAGCCGGTATATATTCGGGATGCCCCATGCCAAGCCCTGTACCAAAAAAACCTCCCGCCGCAATGGCAAAAAGGGACTGTACAATTTGATATGTTTTTCCTGGTACATCCATCCAAGGATTCAACCATGCCTCAATTCTTACTCTTACGTGCCAAAACAAAAAGTAGGATATTATACCTCCTAGAACAAATAGCCCAATCCCTACTGCTGTGTACAATAGATTAGAAGTAGAGACAAAAATTAATAATACTGTAGTAGCATAAAACAAAAACGCCATCCCTAAGTCTTTTTCCAATACAAATATTCCTACGATTACAAGAGTTATTAATCCTAACATAATTATGTCTTTCGTTTCTCTCCTAGTACACAAATATTTTGCCAAGAAAATTATATATATTATCTTAGCGAGCTCAGCTGGCTGAACATATATGCCATCAAAAGTAAGCCAGTTTTTAGCACCACCTATCTCTCTTCCAAAAATCAATGGTAAAGCCAATAGCGCTATTGTAATTGCAATGTAAATAGCTTCCCCATATTTGAGTTTATAAAGCAAATAATAGTGTTTGAAGATATATGAGGAAATGAAATAAAGTAAAAGTCCTATTGCAATCCAGACAATCTGTTTTACGAGCAAATTCGGCGCAACTCTGTATATCATTATAAGTCCCATTTCGGTCAAAAAAGAAGTTAAAATGACAAATTGGATTTCCCCCAAGGGAAACAATCTTACATGTAAGTAATAAACAATATAAATTAATATTGGAAATGCTAATGTAAAATATATAGTGTCAAATCCCTTCGGTTTATTGTGTATAAAAAGCAGCAAAAAGGCTATTACAAATATCCAAAAAACATTTTTCATGGCTTTAGAACCGGTTTTTATATATTCTTCCATAAGATTTCACCTACAAAATAAATTTGAGGTCGACATCACCTAAAGTAATTACATCATTATTCCTTATTTTAGCAATTCCTTTTATTCTTTTGCCATTTATAAAAGTGCCATTTGTGCTATTTAAATCTTGGATATAAAATCTTTTGCCTCTCTTTCGTATGATAGCATGTCTGGCAGACACATAAGGGCTTTCAATAACTATATCGCATTCCTCCGACCTTCCTATGGTAGTAACTTCAAAAAGATTAAAAGTCCTTTCTCCATTTAAAAAAGAAAGTTTTGCAGAGGTTATTTGCCTCTCATATCTTGCCCCTTTTATGTCCATATACACTATTTTAAAAACCCTGTATAAAAACAGGTAGATGAGAAAAATAAGGACATATTTTAATATCTGAGAAGCTATGGCATAATACATAAATTCACCTCATTTTTGAGAAAGGACTTTTTTCAAAAAATGGCCTGTATAAGAATTCTCATTAGCAGCAACTTCTTCAGGTGTCCCTGTAGCTATTACCCTTCCACCCTTGTCTCCACCTTCTGGTCCTAAGTCAATGATATAGTCTGCACTTTTTATGATATCTAAGTTGTGTTCAATTACAATAACAGTATTGCCCGCATCAGTTAATCTATTTAAAACTTCAAGAAGCCTATGCACATCTGCAAAATGTAATCCAGTTGTAGGCTCATCCAAAATATATAGTGTTTTACCTGTAGGCCTTTTAGAAAGTTCAGTAGCTAATTTTACTCTTTGTGCTTCTCCTCCTGAAAGCTGAGTAGAAGGTTGCCCTAGCTTAATATATCCTAAACCCACATCATATAAAGTCATCAATTTATTTTTTATCCTGGGTATATTTTCAAAAAATTCTAACGCCTCTTCTACCGTCATATTAAGTACATCCGAAATATTTTTCCCTTTATATTTTACTTCCAATGTTTCCCTATTATACCTTTGCCCTTTGCAGACTTCACAAGGGACATACACATCCGGCAAAAAGTTCATCTCAATTTTAATTATACCATCTCCACCACAGGCTTCACACCTTCCACCTTTAACATTAAAACTAAATCTTCCTGGTTTATAGCCTCTCATTTTAGCTTCTGGAGTATTTGCAAAAACCTCTCTTATATAGTCGAAAACTCCTGTATAGGTAGCAGGATTTGAGCGAGGAGTCCTGCCTATAGGAGACTGGTCAATATTTATTACTTTATCTATATTATCGATACCCTCTATTGCATCGTGCATACCTGGTTTATCTTTGGACTTATAAATCTTCTGTGCCAATGCTTTGTACAGTATCTCATTTATAAGGGTGCTTTTGCCTGAGCCAGAAACCCCTGTAACACATATAAATACTCCGAGGGGGAAAACCACATCTATATTCTTTAAATTGTTTTCCTTAGCTCCTTTCACTATTAAAGCTTTTCCATTAGGTTTTCTCCTCTGTTTTGGCACTTCTATCTTTATTTTACCACTTAAATACTGGCCTGTAATTGATTTTTCACATTTTAACACATCTTCTATCGTACCCGCAATTACAATTTCTCCTCCATGCTCACCTGCGCCTGGTCCTACATCCACAATGTAGTCTGCCGCATATATTGTATCCTCATCGTGCTCTACTACTATAAGAGTATTGCCTTGGTCTCTTAATTTTTTCAAGGAATTTATAAGCCTTTCATTATCTCTTTGATGAAGTCCAATGCTGGGCTCGTCCAGGATGTATGTGACTCCTACAAGCCCAGAGCCTATCTGGCTTGCCAATCTTATCCTTTGTGCTTCTCCACCTGATAAAGTAGCTGCAGGTCTTGAAAGAGTCAAATAATCCAGTCCTACATCCACAAGAAAATTAAGCCTTGCCTTTATTTCTTTTAAAATTGGCTTTGCAATAATCTCTTGTTTTTCTGTTAATTTGAGTTCCTCAATAAATTTTATAAGCTCGCCAACAGAAAGGTCTGTCATTTCTTTTATGGAAAGTCCACCAACAGTCACAGCTAGCGCTTCTGGCTTTAATCTAGCCCCATGGCATGCAGGACAAGTAACCGGTCTCATATATTTCTCTATCTCTTCTTTTATAAAATCTGAAGAAGTATTGTTGTACCTTCTTTCAAGATTGTTTACTATACCTTCAAATCCATAGGACTTACCTTTTGTATCTTTGCCATAAAGCAGTACACTCTTTAAATCTTCACTAAACTTTTCATAAGGAGCATTCTCCGTATATCCAAAATGTTCAATTAATCTTAAAATGTTGTAATAAGCATAACTATCCTGTGAAGCAACAATCCCCGGCAACAACCCATTTGCTAATGATTTTTTAGGGTCTTGTATTAAAAGCTCTGGATCTACCTTCATAAATTCTCCCAATCCAGTGCAAACAGGGCAAGCCCCATAAGGGCTATTGAAGGAAAACATTCTCGGGGAAAGTTCTTCAATACTTATGTTGCACTCTGTACAAGCGTATTTTTCAGAGAGTGTAAAGCTTTCTCCGTCTATTACATCAATAGAAACTATCCCATCTGCTAATTTTAAAGCTGTTTCTATAGAGTCTGTCAACCTCATGTCTATTCCCGGTTTTATAATAACCCTGTCTACCACAACTTCAATAGTATGCTTTTTATTTTTGTCAAGTTTAATCTCCTCATTTACATCGTACATGACTCCATCAATTTTCACTCTGACATATCCGCTCTTTTTTATGTCATTTAAAAGCTTAGCATATTCCCCTTTTCTTCCTCTAATAACAGGAGCCAGTACCTGTATCCTTGTACCTTCTGGCAATTCTTTGACTCTGTCTACCATCTGATCTATAGTTTGCATGCTAATCTCTTTTCCACAAACAGGACAATGGGGAATCCCAGCCCTTGCATATAAAAGTCTTAGATAGTCGTAAATCTCAGTTATCGTTCCTACCGTAGAACGAGGGTTTTTATTTGTGGTCTTTTGGTCTATAGATATTGCCGGTGAAAGACCTTCTATATAATCAACGTCTGGTTTGTCCATTTGTCCTAAAAATTGCCTTGCATAAGCTGACAACGACTCCACATATCTTCTCTGACCTTCAGCATAAATGGTATCAAAGGCAAGAGAAGACTTACCAGAACCTGATAAACCCGTTATCACAGTTAATTTATCTCGTGGAATCTCCAAATCTACATTTTTTAAATTATGAACTCTTGCCCCTTTAATTACAATTTTGTCTTTCGCCATGATTTCACCTCAAACTACTTCCTCCAACTGTTTCTTCAATTCAAAAATCACATCTCTCAATTTTGCAGCCTTTTCAAACTGCAGCTCAATTGCAGCTTCTTTCATTTCTTTTTCAAGTTGCTCTATAGTTGACTTAATAATTTCAGGGTCATAAGTCTTAACTTTCTTTCTTCTGTACTTCTGTTCTTCTTCAGCTACGTGAGTAGCTTCAATTACATCTCTTACTCCCTTAATTACTGTCTTTGGAGTTATACCATGCTTTTTGTTATATTCCATTTGTATCTTTCTTCTTCTATTCGTCTCATCAATTGCTCTCTTCATAGAATTTGTTACAGTATCTGCATACATTATTACTCGTCCTTCCGCATTTCTTGCGGCACGTCCTATAGTCTGTATTAAGGAAGTCTCTGAACGCAAAAATCCCTCTTTGTCTGCGTCTAATATTGCCACCAAAGCAACCTCAGGTATGTCTAATCCCTCTCTCAAAAGGTTTATGCCTATTAAAACATCGAATTTACCCAGCCTTAAATCTCTTATTATTTCAACCCTTTCAATCGTCTCAATATCAGAATGTAAATATTTTACTTTTATTCCCATATCTTTTAGATAATCCGTTAAATCCTCTGCCATTTTTTTCGTAAGAGTTGTAACAAGTACTCTAAAGCCTTTGTCTACCGTCTTTCTAATTTCCCCTATCAAATCATCTACTTGTCCCTTAACAGGCTTTACTATCACTTCTGGATCTATAAGACCTGTCGGTCGTATTAACTGCTCAACAACCTGCTCTGAATGTTCAATCTCATAAGGCCCTGGTGTTGCAGAAACAAAGATAACTTGATTTATCCTCTCTTCAAACTCTTCAAAAGTAAGGGGACGATTGTCAAAAGCAGAAGGAAGTCTAAATCCGTATTCTACTAATGCTTCTTTTCTCGACCTATCTCCATTGTACATTCCTCTGATCTGAGGAATTGTCACATGAGACTCATCTATAAAGATAAGGAAATCTTTAGGGAAATAATCTAAAAGAGTATAAGGAGGGCTTCCTGGAGGTCTTCCTGAAATATGCCTTGAATAATTTTCTATTCCTTGGCAGTAGCCCATCTCTTGAAGCATCTCTAAGTCGTAATTTGTCCTCTGTCTTAGTCTTTCAGCCTCTACTATTTTGCCAGCATCTTTAAGCTCTTTGTACCTTTGCTCCAGTTCTTCTCGAATGCTTTTTATCGCTCTTTCCAATTTGTCTTTTGAAGTAGCATAGTGAGAAGCCGGAAATATAGCCACGTGTTTTCTTAATCCCAGTACTTCACCTGTTAACACATCAATTTCCGCTATTCTGTCAATTTCATCTCCAAAAAGCTCAACCCTTATCGCCTTATTGGAAAAAGAAGCAGGGAAAATTTCTATAACATCTCCTCTTACCCTGAATTTGCCTCTTGTAAAATTCACATCATTTCTTTCATATTGTATATCTACAAGCTTTTTAATTATTTCGTCCCTATCTTTTATCATTCCCGGCCTTAGAGAAAGCATAAGATTTTCGTAATCTACAGGGTCACCTAAGCCATATATACAAGAAACACTGGCGACAATTATAACGTCTCTTCGCTCAAAAAGAGCTGCCGTAGCAGAGTGCCTCAATTTATCTATTTCTTCATTTATAGAAGCATCTTTTTCAATATAAGTATCAGTTTGGGGTATATAAGCCTCCGGTTGGTAGTAGTCATAATAACTCACAAAATATTCTACCGCATTGTCTGGAAAAAACTCTTTAAATTCGCTGTACAATTGTGCAGCCAAGGTCTTGTTATGAGCGATGACAAGAGTAGGACGATTTAACTTCTGGATTATATTAGCCATAGTAAAGGTTTTTCCAGAACCCGTCACACCCAATAAGGTTTGAAATCTATATCCTTTTTTTACCCCTTCAACTAATTTATCTATAGCTTGAGGTTGGTCTCCTGTTGGTTTAAAATTAGATACCAACTTAAATCCACTCATTTTTTCTACCCTCTTTGCAATTATCATCTTATTATTATAGCATACCCTACTTGTCAACACAAACATAACCAAACAGCCGTCCGTGTCAAGATCTTGTAGGTAAAGATGTAGCTACACTTTATAAATGGCTGACATTTTGCACATACCAAACAGCCGGCCTTTACAGGTCGGCTGAATTTTTTATAATTCCGTCTTTAAGTTTTGGCACAATATCAAACTTATCAACCGTCAAGCAAAACTCTATGTCTTCATCATACCCTAAGTCTTTTAATCTTTTAAAGTGAAAGCCATGTTTCATTATTTCATACAAGTTATCTTCATAAGGTTTGTACAAAAAATAACTGGCTTTTGATAAATCATCACTTTCAAATTCCATTAAATCTTGCAGTTTTTTATATATCACTCCAGCAGTTATTATGTCGTCAAGAGAAAATTTCCCTTCTGTCCCGGCACATACAATTATTGTATCCTTATTGCTGGTATATATATACTTAGCAACCGCAGAAGCATTTAAAAGACATCCTAAAATTACATTATCTGCTAAAGAGACTTTTTTTAAAGCTTTTGTCCCATTAGTAGTAGTAAAAATTATTGTTTTATTTTCCACCTTTTCACGAGTATACTCCAAAGGAGAATTAGATAAGTCAAAGCCTTCAATCTTTGTAGAGTTCCTTTCCCCACCCAAAAGATAAGTCGTTTTATCTAAACTTTTTACAAGTTCGATCGCTTCTTCCACTTCTGAAACTGGAATAATCTCTTTAGCTCCATTGTATAAAGCAGTAGTAATAACACTTGTAGCTCGTAGGGTATCTATTACAACGACGTTTTTATTTTTTAACTCTCTTTCATTAAAAGAATTATATGTTTCAAAAGTTTGTAAAAACACTCACCCTGCCTCCTTATCTGTTTTTCTTAAAAATATTTTTAAAGATTTCTTTTAATTTTTTTATAAATATTCCTTCCCCATTAATTTCATAAATCATAGAAGTTGCCTTTGGCACTATTAAAACTCCTAATCCCAAAATTCCCTGTGGATCCTTATATTCATAGTTAGTATAATTGCCATTTAAATCTTTTACAGTGATCCACATCACAGAAGGCCGTTCATTGAGTATTCGTATTATATCATCTGGCTCATTAATAGGAATATCATTAATTTTTAATATTACATCCCCCGGTTTAATTCCCATTTCTCTAGCGGGAGAACCTTTTGCTGTCGCTAAAATCATCACTCCTGTATCTGGCGCTACAAAAAGAGGTGGATTTTCCCTTTCTTCTCTTTGTCCTATCAAAATCAAAAGCTCATGAGCTACTGGAGCAAAAATAGCTGCCAAATATTGAAATAATTTAATATAGATTCCTAATACTGCTAATATAATTAAAACTATGCTAAAGCAAAATAAACGCAGCGAAGAAATGCGCGTTTTCTTCTCTGGAAGTTGAGTTAAAGCTAAATCTCCATATCCCAAAGCTGCAATTGCTGGCATCATCAAAAAAATTACATTATTTAAATCAATGCCAGAGGGTTTGATGATGGGCCACCAATCTGGCATATTTACACCCTGTCCCGTTATTGTTATCCCAGTAGCAATAGTTAATGCAGCAAAAGGAATAGGCCAAAACTTTTGCATAGTAAAGCCTCCTGCCACTCGCCCATCCTTAAGCCTTACAAAGATAGGAGTGGCATTCCTTGGACCATCTATATATATTAAAAGGCTTTCCATCAAATGAAGAATACCTACAATAGACATAAGGGCAGGCACACTTATATTAGGAAATCCAAAAAACAAGCTGAATAGAGAAACTATTCCTCCTGCATAAGAAAAACAAATATATCTAGGATTGACAAGCATCAATACTATGACCAAAGGCCATACATACTGAAGCCCTATATTTTCTATTGTTATTCCTAAAAATATCATGAGAAAGCTCCCAATTATTGCAGCAATTACACCATAAAAGACAGAGTCAAGAACCAATTCTTTCATTGGTTCTTGCTCCTGTCCCATAATTTCCCTTTCTATGGCTATTTTGTTTCTATACTGCATTACTATCAGAATTATCACTATCCAGAAAAAGGGATTAAAAACTGATAAAGCTATCGTCTCTATTGCCCACCAAAAAACTTTAATAAAAGCTGTCATTTTAACACCCTACTTTATCTCACTTTTTACAATTTCAAAAGCTTTTATAAGCTGAGTATCTCCTTTTAAGTCAGGAGTATCTTGAAGAGTGTAACTTTCAGGAAGCTCCACTACATAGTTGGGCTCAATTCCTTTGCCTTGAATATTTGTGCCATTTGGCGTGTAATACCTTGCAATAGTATATTTTAATCCTGTACCATCACCAAAGTCAACAATAGTTTGTACAAGTCCTTTTCCAAAAGTATTTGATCCAACTAAAACTCCTACTTTCCTATCTTTTATTGCACCTGCTAAAATTTCTGAGGCACTAGCACTGCCTTTATTTACAAGCACAGCAAGTGGCAATCCCAGACCAGGTCCTTTAGAATAATATTCTTTATTGTCAACTCTCCCTTTGGTCGTCACAACAACCCCTTTTGGCAAAATTAAATTAGAAATATCTATAGTTTCCTCTAAAAGTCCACCAGGATTATCTCTTAAATCTAGTATAAGTCCTTTCATACCCTGAGACTTTAATTTATCAAGAGCTGCCTTAAAGTCATCAGCTGTGCTTTGGTCAAACATTGTAATCTTAATATACCCAATCTTATCAGGAAGCATTTCATCATATACTGTTTCTAATTTTATTATCTCTCTTGTAATTGTCTTAGTAAAAGTTTTTCCTTCTCTCATTATAGTAAGGGTTACCTCTGTTCCTTGAGGTCCTCTCATCATAGCTACTGCTTCATCTAAATTTTTGCCACTTACTTTTTTATTGTTCACTTCTACTATTATATCTCCGGATTTTATTCCTGCTCTTTCCCCCGGTGTATTCTTTATTGGAGAAACCACCACAATATGGTCTTCTTTATCAACTGCTACAACTATCCCTATTCCCCCATAAGTACCTGTAGTTTGAGTCATAAAATCAGAAAATTCTTTTTTATTCATGTATACAGTATAAGGGTCCTCTAAAGAATTAGCCATTCCTTTCAGAGCGCCTTCTAAAAGAATTGAAGAATTTACTCTATCCACATATCTATTTTCAAGGGTTTTCTCAATTTCAAAAAGTTTACTATATTTTTTTATCAACTGGTACTCCTCGCGAGAAACAATTACTTTACCATTGGGAAGAGCCACTGACACCACATTTGCGAGTGCAAAAGTTATGACATTTGTAACTATCAAAAGCATTGCTAACAAAATATAAAATCTTTTTTTTGCCATAATTTCCCCACCTTTTTTAGTCTCTTAAAATTATATATATGTTCTTATTTATTATACAACATTCATGAAATAAAAAAAACAGACTGGTTATTTTAACCAGTCCATCGGATTAACTGGAACACCATTTTTACGCACTTCAAAGTGCAAATGCGGACCTGTGCGTAAACCTGTACTTCCTGCCTTTGCAATAACTTGGCCTCTTTTAACTGTATCTCCTTCTTTTACTAATAAGGCAGAATTATGAGCATACAAGGTAGATATTCCATCCCCATGGTCTATAATTACCGTATAACCATATCCCCCATAGTATCCTGAAAAAATTACTTGTCCATCTGCCGCAGCTACTATTGAAGCCCCCGTATTGGCGGCAATATCAATACCTGTATGCATTCTATAAACCCCAAGTACAGGATGCAATCTCATTCCAAAAGGTGAGGTAATCACATTACTAGAAGGAACAGGCCATAAGAGTTTTCCACCGCCATATTTGATGCTTGACTTCGCTTGCAATTGTTGAATAACTGTCTCTAACTGTTTCGACTGCTGCAAAAGCTCATCTTCCTGTTGTTCATATAATTTTTGCTGTCTCTCTAAATCTCTCATCAAACCTTCCCGCGAGGCCATAGCTACTTGTAATTCCCTTTGTCGAGAAACTATTTGGTTTTTATAATTTTGCGCTTCTCTTTGCATTTGTGCTAATTCTTTTTCTTTTTGTTCAATAAGTTCTCTCTGTTGCTTATAGGATTCAAATAAACTAGAATCAAAATCTACTATGCGTTTTACAATATCCAATCGCGTTATAAAATCTCCAAAATTTTGGGCACCAAGAAGTACGTCTAAATATCCCCATCCGCCACTTATGTATATAGCCCTTATACGCTCTTTCATTGTTTGGAGCTGGGTATTTTCCTTTTGTTTGGCCGCTTCTAATTCTTTTCGCGTCTTGTTAAGTTTTGCAGTAATATCAGACAATTGTTTTTGTGCATTTGCTAATTCTTGCTGTGTAGCATTAAGTTTTTTATCCAAATCTGCTATTTGAGCGGCAATATCATTTTTTTGATTAATTATTTCTTCCTTTTTCTTCTTAGTCTCAGTAATGGATTTTTGGATTTGATTTAATTTGTTTTTAGCATCTTGAAGCTGGTCTGCTTTTGGATAGGACGTAAAGAGCACTGTAAAGAGAAATATAACGACAAAGATTAGCCATTTCCACCTATATCTTCGCAATGCTATTTCCCCCTTGTAAATTTTTAAACATTCAAGAACCTTTTAATTGAAAGTCCACTTCCTAAGGCTCCAATAATTGCACCAATTATAGAAAAATATACTATAATGTCCCCTGCTATTTTTTCTAATGGCAATAGTTTAAACACCATTAATTTATTATTAATAATATCAAGCATATATCCATAAATTAAAGCTAATATTACAACTGATAGCAAGGCACCTACCAATCCTAATACTATACCTTCAATCAAAAATGGCCATCGTATAAACCAATCAGTCGCTCCAATATACTTCATTATGTTGATTTCTCTTCTCCTTGCAAAAACCCCCAATTTTATTGTGTTGGAAATTATGACAATTGAAATTATAAAGAGAATAAGTATAATGGAAAGCCCCACTATCCTTATTATCTTTATAATTCCAAGAAGCTTATCTACAACATCTTGCCCATAACTTACTTTGTCAACTCCATTTATTTGCTTTATCTCGTTTGAAATATCTTTCATTAAACCAGCATCTTTCACTTTTATTATATAAGATTGGGGAAGGGGATTGTCCTTTTCTAAACCTTCTGCTAAATAGCTTTTATCTCCTAATTGTTGTTTGAATTTTTGTAAAGCCTCTTCTTTAGATTCAAAAACTACTGAAGTAACACCATGTATTGATTTTATCTCATTACCTATCTGGCTAACTTCTTGTTCAGAAATATTATCTTTTAAAAAGACTTTAAGTTCTAATTGAGATTCCACCTGATTAGTCAAGCTATTAACATTTAAAATAATAACAAGAAACAAACCTAAAATAAGCATTGCTGCCATTACAGAAGTTATAGAAGCTATTGTCATAAGCCTATTTCTTGCTAAATTATTAAAACCTTCTTTTAAAAAATATTTTAAATTTCTAAAGAGCATATCCATAAGCACCCCTTACTTCGTCTCGTACTATGTTTCCTTTCTCCAGCGCTATTACTCTTTTTTTCATGGCATCTACTATATCTTTTGCATGGGTGGCCATAACAACTGTAGTGCCTCTTTTGTTTATTTCAGAAATGAGTTTTACAATTTCCCAGGAAGTATCAGGATCAAGATTACCAGTAGGCTCGTCTGCTATAAGAATAGAAGGTTCATTTACAATAGCTCTTGCTAAAGAAACCCTTTGTTGTTCTCCACCAGACAGCTGCCTAGGATACTTGTCCGCTTTATCACTTAACCCTACTAATGCCAATACCATTGGGACTTTTCTTCTTATCTCCTTTGGATGTGCTCCAACTATTTCCATAGCAAAGGCAACATTCTCAAACACTGTTTTATTAGGAAGCAATCTAAAATCTTGAAAAACTACCCCCATACTCCTTCTCAAATAAGGTATCTCACGCTTTTTAAGTTTTGTTATATCTTTTTTATTAATCATAATACTGCCAGAAGTAGGTTCTTCCTCTTTTAGCAATAATTTAATTAAAGTTGATTTACCTGCGCCACTAGGCCCAACAATAAATACAAATTCCCCACTTTCAATTTCAAAACTAATATTTGAAAGAGCAATTATATCTTTATTGTATCTTTTGGATACATTTATAAATTTAATCAAATTTTCTCACCTCGGAATATTATATAATTTGGTCAAAATCATGATCGTCTTTAATAGGACAGCATCATCAAAATTTTTAGCATCCAGACCTGTCATTTTAAAAATTTTATCAAGTCTATAAACTAATGTATTCCTATGAATGTATAACTCTCTGGCAGTCTCACTCAAATTTAAACTATTCCTGAAAAAAGCATTTAAGGTTTGTATCAATTCCTCATCTTTGAAAATACCAAAATCAATATTTCTTTTCTTAATAAAATTATTTACTTTTTCTATGTCAATTCCCCATAAAATTTCTGCAAAGCTGTAATCTTCGTAAATATATATTCCTTTTTTATCTTCCAATTTTTGTCCAATAAGTAAGGCTGTCTCTGCTTCCCTATAGGCGATATGTATATTCTCAATTGGCACAAAGGAAGAAGAACTAGCTATTTTTACTTTCATATAGCCTTCAGATTCTATCATATCTTTCATAGTTTTATAAAGTTCTATTAAAGAGTTATTTCCTTTGTAAGAAAATATCGTTACAAATCTTTTATCATCAAATTTTACAGTATATAAATTGCCTTTATCAAAAATATTTGTAATTATCTTTATCGCATCATCAATTTCATTATTCGATTCGACAATTGCTACTGTGTATTTCACATTCTTATTTATTTTATATTTTTCAGCATAATACGACACTAAATTTACGCTTAATTTACCTGTTAAAGCCTCTATCAAAAACTCTTCTCTATTATATTTCTGCAGCAATTGTTCAAAAATTAGAGAAATTAGATAAAGCACTTTTTTTGATTGTTCATCTTTTCTTTCTAAAGCGATAGTAAAAAAGAGAACATTATTGTAAAATATGTTATAGCATATAAATTCTCCTACTTCATATATATCTTTTTCATCAATATATTCTACCTTTATCTCTAAAAATCCTGCTTTTTTTTCAAAAAAATCTTTGTTACCGTAAATTAAATTTCCTGACTTATCTATTATATATAACGGCATTTGAAGATTTTTTTGAATATCGTAAGCCACCTTTTTTATAAGGTCATAGCCGATCATTTTCATACCACCTTACTTTATAGTATACAATAATTATACACTATTTCCTAGAAGAAATAATAGGCAAATGTAAATTTATGTGGCATTTTGACACAAAAAATAAAAGGCGGAATAACCGCCTCAGTTTGCTGGCAAACTAATTATCGTTGTTAGCATTTTGCATCGTTCGCTCCGGTGATATCGCAGACTAAACTATCGCTCGCCCTCGGGCTCAAGCGGGGTTCCGGGCACATTCGTCATCCTTGACTTAGTGCCCGCCTCCGCCTTCCTTGGCTTCGGCCCCGCTTTCGCCTCTCAGCCTCGCTAAGTTTAGTTACTGCTCTATCAAGT
>Ga0208154_10074_pt1 | contig 26930 bp, 26 predicted proteins | sample Wag4S2014_11_5_FD_187354 | JGI IMG/M metagenome (GOLD analysis project Ga0208154, IMG submission 187354) | Deep subsurface shale carbon reservoir microbial communities from Ohio, USA - Utica-2 Time Series 2014_11_5 (SPAdes) (version 2) ...
GGATCCCCTGTTTTCTGAAAAAGACTACTGTAACCCGAATCCTGCTTGGGGTAATGTGTTATGGTCTGAAAATCCTCCTCAGAGTCAAATACTGTTTAAATAACAGGGGGTGAAACTAAACACGCCCCGGTTTTTGAAAATGAGTTTTATAATGCATACATTGCAAACCCCCATAAACCCGTCTATCAAACTGATACGAGAATGTCTCTCCACGTCTCAAAATCAGAGCTTTTCAAAAAAGGGAAGTAGAAAAGCTATCCTAAATTCTATACTGCTATGTTGTCCTTGAGGTATTTGTATGCTATTAAAGAATACAGTGCAGTCCCTTTCCAGAGTACACTTTCATCTATGTCAAATTTTGGATGGTGGTGGGGATATACTATGCCCTTCTCTTCATTTCTAATTCCCAGGAAGATAAAGACTCCCGGGGCTTTTTGTAAGTAGAAGGCGAAATCCTCAGCTCCCATAGTGGGTTCAGCCTCTACAACCGGCACTAAGGTTTGAGCAATTTTCATAGCGAATTCAGCAAGTTCCGGGTCGTTTACTGTTGGTGGATAAGGAGTTCTAAATAGCTCAACAGTCCCTTCACAGTCCCAAGCTTCTGAATAATGTTTCACGATTTTCTCTATTCTGGCCATTATTTTGTTTCTTAAGTCCATATCAAAGGTTCTGAGGGTGCCCTTTATCTCTACTACATCCGGAATAACATTATACCCATGACTTGCTTCAATGATTGGTGTAGTTATGACTACGGGCGAGAAGGGGTCAACATTTCTAGACACTATTTTCTGGAGTGCGTTGTAGATATCGGCCGCGGGGTTTGTTGGGTCATTTGCAAGATGCGGAGAGGCCGCATGACCACCTTTTCCTTTAATCTTTATTACGTATCCGTCGGAAGAAGCCATGATTGGCCCTTTCCTTGTGGCAATTACCCCAGATGGCAATTGAGCCCATACGTGGATTCCAAAAATGGCATCGACGTCATCCAGGTGTCCTTCTTCTACTATCTTCTTGGCACCTGCTCCGCCCTCTTCTCCGGGCTGGAAGATTAGTTTCACAGTTCCCTCAAGCTGGTCTTTAATTTCAGCTATTATTTTTGCCGCTCCGAGAAGCATTGCCGTGTGAGCATCGTGACCGCAAGCGTGCATTTTTCCCGGAACTTTGGATTTGTATGGAACGTCATTCTCCTCCTGAATTGGCAGGGCATCCATATCCGCCCTTAAGGCAACCGTTTTACCTTCTTTGCTCCCTCTCAAAATTCCAATAACACCAGTACCAGCAGTTCTGACGACTTCGTAACCAAGCTTTTTGAGCTCCTCCTCCACAATCTGAGAAGTCCTGACTTCTTCAAACCTGACTTCGGGATGCATGTGAAAATCCCTTCTCTTCTCAACAACATAAGACTCCAATTGTTTGGCAAGTTCTATAATCTTGTCTTCCATACCCGCATCCTCCTAAGAGGTTTATAAACAAAGACAAAAAAAGTAGAAAAATCAAAGTCTAATTGGTGCTCCTGGTCCCAATGGGAGCCCTAAAAGGTACCAGACTATTGCCATCACTATCCACGTTACTAGGAACACCATGGAGTACAAGACAGTTCTTGAAATTATTGTACCAATGCCTACATCCTTCTTGTATACGCTTGCATAGCCGAGTATAACCGGGAAGTATGACATTAGTGGAGTAACTGCGTTAGTGCTTGAGTCACCAATCCTGTAGAGCAGCTGGGCCCACTCAGGGCTGTAGCCTAGGTAGTACATCATGGGTACAATAACTGGGGCCAGGAAAGCCCACTTGCTGGAACCGCTTGTAATAAATAAGTTAATGAATGTGGAGACGAATATTATTGCGATAAAGAGGCCAATTCCAGTGAATCCAGCGGACTTAAGGAAGTTCGCGAGCTTTATTGCAAGGATTGATGCCATGTTTGTGTGTGTAAAGGTGTAAATGAAGTTTGCTATGGGGAATACTATCACAATGTATGAAGCCATGGTCTTCATGCTTTCTACCATATAGTTGAGCATGTCGGAGGGCCTCTTAACTGTTCCAACGCTTTTTCCATAGACATATCCTCCAATTACGAAAAACAGGAACAGTATTGGAACTATGCCCCTAAGGAATGTGGAAGGCACGATTGTATTCTTAACAGGGTCCCTTAGTGGGCCGTTTGGAATTATGGTCAATAGGAACATTAGGAGGAAGTATCCTCCTGCAGCCAAAATTGCTTTCTTTAGTGCTTTCATATCTTTATCTGTAAGTGGAGTTAAGTATTCGGGTGGAACCTGAGCGTGCTCGTACTCCTCATCCCATCTGGCAAATCTTGGCATTGCGTATTTAACAGTAAATACTGTCCCGACTATGGTGAGTATAATGGTTGAAGCTACCATGAAATAGTAGTTTGCGGTTGGATATACATTATAGTTCGGGTCTACTATTTTTACAGCTGCATCTGTGATTCCCGCAAGCAGCACGTCAGTTCCTGCGATAAATATATTTGCAGTAAAACCTGCTGATGCTGCAACATAACCTAATATCAATCCAAAGATGGGCTGTTTCATAGGTAGTGATAAATGGAACTTTTGAATTCTTTTGTTTTCCGTAATTTTTAAATAGTCTCTAATTATACTTCCTTGTGGTGAAGCAGTTCCCAGAATGTGGGGTTTGTCAAGCCCGAATGGGGACTGTCGAGAGCCTTGAAGATGTGGGGAGTCTCCGTTCCCCCCGAAAGCCAGCCAATGAAGACGGGAGGCTGGAAGCCTACCCGTTACGAAATTAACACCCTACACACACTTTACGGGTAGGCAGAACGGTCTTTTCTTCTAGAGTAGAAGAGTGCTGCCGAGAGTGGCGGAATTATTATCAAAGCTGCATCTGAAGCTAAATTTCCACAAATTCCTACAAGGAATATTGCTGGGATTAGATATTTCTCTGGAACTCGGGTTAGAGTCTTCATGATTGCTGGGATAAATCCTGATCTTTCTGCAAATCCTGCTGCCATCATCATTACCAGTACCAGTCCGAGTGGTGGGAATTTTGCGAAGTTTGAGACCATATTTGTTAGAATCCAGGCAAGACCCTCTCTGTTTAATAGGCTTACTACCTTAATTTCTTCCCCTTTTGCTGGATCTACTGCAGACACTCCTCCAAAAATTCCGGAGAGTATAATCACTAAGAACCAGAGACCCAAGAAGATCCAAAACATGTGGGGCAGTTTGTTGCCCACTCTTTCTATCCAGTTAACAAACTTCATTAACAATCCTTCGTTTGCTTGGGCCATTCTACCACCTCTCGAAATTTTATAAAAAGAGAAAAGGGTTTATGGGTAAATCCTTGAGGGTGTTCTTGGGAACAGAGTTGCCCATCTGATGTGGTCTAGCTTCAGTACCCAAGCAACGAGCCTTTCTAACCCAAGTCCAAAACCGCTGTGTGGGACACTTCCATACTTTCTAAGGTCGAGATACCACTCGTAGTTCTTGGGATCCATGCCCTCTTCAATTATTCTCTGAACAAGCTTGTCGTAGTCGTCTTCTCTCTGGCTTCCGCCGATGATTTCACCGTATCCTTCTGGGGCCAGCATGTCAGCAGCCAGGACTTTTCTCGGGTCTTCGGGGTCTTCTTTCATGTAGAAGGCCTTAATGTGCTTGGGGTAGCCGTAGACAAAGAATGGCCTGTCAAATTCATCTGTTAGAACTCTTTCCTCGTCAGCACCCATGTCCTCTCCCCACTCTATCTTGACTCCTTTGCTCTGGAGGATGTCTATGGCCTCATCATAGCTTATCCTTGGGAAGGGGGGCTCTGCGTTTTTGAGTGTTGTGAGGTCTTTTCTGAACCTCTCAACCTCACTTCTTCTGAGCTCGAGAGTGCGCTGCACCATATAACTTACAAGCTCCTCCTCGACTTTCATTATGTCCCACAGATCCATCCAAGCTGCCTCAAGCTCAAGGTGCCAGTACTCGGTGAGGTGTCTCCTTGTCCTGCTCTTCTCAGCCCTGAAGCTTGGAGTTAAGCTCCAAACCTTTTCCAGTCCAAATATTGCCGCCTCAAGGTAAAGCTGGGCTGACTGGCTGAGGTAGGCTTCTCTATCAAAGTACTTCAGCTTGAAGAGAGTTGAGCCACCTTCAACTGCGCCGGTGACCAAAATTGGTGGGAATACCTCATACCATCCATCCTGTAGGAGCCATTCCCTCGCTGCCTGTATCAAGGTCGCTTTGACCTTCATGATGTCCGCTACTTTGGGTGAACGGAGGTGCAAATGCCTCACATCTAAGAGGAATTCCTCGCTTGCGTCTTTCGTTATTGGGAAGAAGTCAACATTCTGGATGATTTCAATCTTGTCCGCCTGGACTTCAACTCCTGTTGGAGCTCTTGAGTCAACTTTAACGGTTCCTTCAATTATCACGCTTGATTCTATTCCAACCTGCTTTGCTTTGGTATAAGCATCTTCGCTGAGCTCTTTTGTAAAGACCGTTTGTACTATGCCACTTGAGTCCCTAAGGACTATAAAGACTTTACTTCCAACCTCCCTTTTTCTATAAACCCATCCGGCAAGTTTTACTCTTTCCCCTTCCATTTTTGGCTTTACATCCGCACAATAAACCTTCTCAATCATTATAAAACACCTCCCAACATTATTTGGGTTTCAATCTTATCTTTATTAATCTATCCCAGAAGAGTCAATTATTCCAGAGGAATTTTGCAAGGAACTTTTTGCCTTTAACCTCAAATACCACTGGCATGGCTATCACATCTTTAAACCACAAAGAAAATATTTAAATCCTTCGCCTCTTCCTTTGCCATTTTGCCATAGGCTGTTCTCTGGTTAGTATCTTGCGTAAGTTTTAAATACTTTCGTTGCATATTCTTACTTGGGTGTCATTAATGCCTAAGTTTTACAAACCATCAGAAGTTGCGGAACTCCTCAACTACAATAAGGTCACCATAATCCGTTGGATTCACGCTGGAAAAATCAAGGCAATTAAAATAGGTCGGGACTTTAGAATCCCCGAGGAAGAAGTCCAAAAACTGCTCGGTAAAAAGAAAGAAACAACAAGAGCAGTCCTTTACGCCAGAGTTTCAGGAAGGGACCAAAAGAATGACCTTGAGACACAACTCAAAACCCTCAAACAGTACGCCATCAGCAAAGGCTACCAAATCGTTGACGAGGTTAAGGAAATCGCCTCAGGACTGAACGAAAACAGGAAAGGTCTTAAAAAACTCATTAATTCAGCCAAAAACAAGGAGTATGACGTCCTCCTAATCACATACCCCGACAGGCTAACAAGGTTCGGGTTCAAATACTTGGAAGAACTCTTCTCAGCCTACAACGTGAGGATTGAGACAGTCTTCACCAAGGATAAGACTCCACGAGAGGAACTCGTTGAGGATTTAATCGCAATAATAACCAGTTTTGCGGGCAGACTTTACGGATTGAGGAGTCACAAGAACAGGAAGTTCGTTCAGGGGTTCAAAAAACTCCTCACGGAGGTTGAAAAAGAGTGAAACTAACTCGCACAGTAGTCCTTGAGAGCCTTCCACTCACGAAAAGAAAGTTCGAGGCAATAAAAGAAGTTTATGACGAATACTCCGAAATTCTGGAGTTCCTAACTGATTATGCTGTTGAAAACAAAGTGAAGAGCCACCTGAAACTTAGGAAACTCTTCTATGAGAACCTGAAAGAGGAATACACTCTTCCAACGCATTATTACTACACTGTCTGTCAGGATGTCGTGACTAGGGGGTCTGTCCGTCGTGAGCTTTTATGAGTAAGTGTGAGTGAACCTCCGGCCGTTCAAATCAACTCTCACGACGGACTTGGGCTTCATCACGTTCAGCTCCCCTCCGGGTTCATCGGGGAGCAAATCATCACGCTCAGCCCCACTCAGGGCGACCCCAAGTCCCCGCACGAAAACGTTGAAAGCACCAACAAACTGCCTATCCGCCTTAAACCCACAGTTAGGACACTCCACCAGCCCGTTTCGGGACTCTAACCTACTCCCACACACCGGGCAGGTGGATGAGGTGTAAGCAGGATTAACAAACTCTACGGGAACACGATAAGAAAGCTTTCCAACAATCTTCTTCCAAGTGGCACGGGAGAGCTTCCTGTTAAACTTCCTCGAACCATTCTGGAGCATTTTGAACTTGTTCAAATCCTCGAAGACAAAAACCGCATCGGGAAACTCCCTCGAAAGCTGGACTGCGAGCTTGTTCAGGTAATCCTCAATCCTGTTTCTCCTCCTAGTCCAGTATTTTTTAAGCAATAAACCAATCCTCTTCGGAGCTTTCCGCTGAACGCTTTTTAGCATATCAATAATTCTGTCATACGTCTCGGCAACCCTGTGCAGTTCGCTCAAGTCCACTCTAATCCAGCCTTTTTCAGGGTGAAAGATGTCGAGGCTCATTAAGTTGCTGTCAATACCGATTTTGATTCTTCCAGAGAACTCGACTTCCTTTGAGAAGGTTAGCAGAACGTCGCTCTCCCTGATTATCAGCTCGCCAACATTCCAGTTCTTGACCTTTTCATAGAACCATTCTTTTGAGAAGTCCAGCTCAAGGTATTTCTCACGTGGTCTAACGGTTATCCTAACTTTTGAGTCTTCAACCTTCATCAAGGTTGTTTTCACTCGGACAAACTTTCCTTTAACGACTGGTTTTACTCTCTTTCTCTTTCCTTTGAGGTAGTTCTGTCTCCAGCTTTTGAGGATTGAATAAGCGGTCTTTATTGCAGAATCAACGTAGTGCTTGGCGAAAGGCCACTCTCGGAGGAGTTCGTTCCTCAGTTTTCGCTTGAACTCATTAGACTGCGGAAAATAGGGGATTAAGCGAGTTGTCCCGTAGTAGCGATAATTTTTTCTTCCGAGAGAATATCTATGCTTAACTCTCTTTTCTTTCCAAGTCGTGTTTTCCCATATTTCGTCGATCGCTCTTTGGAGGAGTTTTTGGTATTCTTTGAGGAACAAATCAATGTTCCAGTTGTGGGGCATTCTGTATGTTAAAACAACTTTAGTCATTCTCGACCTCCTCGATTAGTTTTTTCACGCCTTCCTTGAGCTTTTTGTATTTGTGGGAGCGCATTCCGTAGAGCTTTCCAGCGAAGTGCGAGATTATGGTTATTAAGTCTTCAATGAGTTCTTCTCGTGGAGAGTTTTCTTTGTCGTTGATAATGATTATCTCTGCACCGTTCTCCTTGAAGAAGAATTCGAGAGTTTTGAAACCGAAACGAGTGAGCCTGTCGGGGTAGGTGATGATAACTTTTGAGACTTCCCCGTTTGTCACAAGTTCGAGAAGCTTCCGGTAGTTTTTCCTGTTCTCATTTAATCCTGAGCCAATGTCTTTAAAGATTTGAACTTGCCAGCCACGTTCTTTTGCGTATTGTTTGATGGTCTCAACCTGTCTTTCCAAGTCGTCTTTTTGTGTGTGGCTTGAGACTCTTGCGTAGCCAATGATTAAGCCTTTCTCCTCGGTTATTCCGAGAAGTCTTTTTATTTCGCTTTCTGGTATTCTCCTCCTTCCGCCGGGTGTTCTAACGGTTTTGATTTTTCCTTCTCTGTCCCATTTCTGGATTGTCTTGGGGTGGACGCCGAGTATCTCACTCGCCTTCTTCACCGTGTAAAGCTTCTCTTTCACTACCATACACTCACATTTATTCACAAAAAGTTTTAAGGCTTTCGCTTAGGAAGAACTGTTAAGCAAGGCAAAAACGGAGAAACCCATCATTAGAAAAGTTTCCCTCTGGCTGGACGATGTTTTATGGGATTACAAAAGGTTTCCACAGTTCAACGCACTCAAAGACGGGAAGAAGCTCCTCATAATCGGCCTGACAACAAAGAGAGGACGAATAAAACTCCCGTTGAAACCACACAAACTCTTCTTCAAGTATCTCAACGATGGGTGGGAGGTTAAGGCGGGCGTGAAACTCAGGTTGATTGAAGAAGAACGAAAAGTCCTTGCGTATTTTGTCTTCGAGAAAGAGTTTGATGAACCATCACCGAGTGGAAATTTTCTCAGCGTGGATTACAACGCTGATAATGTTTCCTTTGGTATTCAGGAGTTTTTAATTCAGGTTAGGACGGATTTGGGGAGATTGACGAGGTTTTATTCTGACGTGAGGAAGAGAATTCAGGAGACTCATCTTATCGGTTGGAAACGAAAACTTCCCTCAAGGAAGGGGAGGAAACTCCTCAAAAAATTTGGGCAACGGAAGAGGAATAGAAGAATTGACCTTCAGAGGAAGTTAGCAAAACGGCTCGTTGAACTTGCTAAAGAGTTAAACGCTACGATTGTTCTTGAAGAAGTTCCCAAAAACTTCAACCAGAAGATTATGGGAAGGCGGAAAAAGAACGAGAAGAGGTTGAGGGATACTCTTCACAATATTGGTATGAATGGTTTTCAAAAGTTCGTCACTGAAAAGGCGGTTGAATATGGTGTTCCCCTTGTCTTTGTTAATCCGTCTTATTCCTCACAGGTTTGTCCTCGCTGTGGTGCGTTTAGGGTTAAACCTGATGACGACGCTCTGCGTCAGAGGGTTTTTGAGTGTCCTGTTTGTGGGTTCAATCTTGATCGGGATTTTGTTGCCGTGTTAAACTTGTTGGGGCTGTTTCCGTTCAGCCTGAAGGCTGATGAACCACCAGTTGAGGACTCGGTGAGTCCCGTGATGCTGGTGGTCGAAGCTAACCTCCTGCACCACAAGAACTCGTTGATAGTGATTAGTCAAGGACTACAACAAAAATAGGTGCAGGAGGAAACGGTTTAAATATTCGAAACACCACAAAGTTAATCCCTATAGGAGGTGAATAACAATGAAAGCAATCATTGCCGATTATGCTCTCGATGTCGAGGGCATTAAGAGGGATGTCGCCGTTCTTATAGAGGGGGACAAGATCGCTGGGATTGTTCCCCTTGAAAAGCTTAACGAGTTTGATGTGGATGAGATTTTTGGGGGAGATGGATACCTTCTCATACCAGGACTTGTCAATGCTCATACCCACGTGGCAATGAATAAGTTCAGGGGATTTGGAGATGACATGCCCCTCGACAGGTGGCTTAAAGAGGTAATATGGCCCATGGAAAAAGAGTGGAACGAGGATGAAATCTACAAATGGGCTCTAATAGGGATTGCTGAGGCAATAGCAAGCGGCTCGACTGTAATAAATGACCATTACTTTTTTGCATGGAAGATAGCGGAAGCGGCTGAAAAGTTAGGTGTTAGGGCTTTTATTGGGCAGACGATGATGGATCTCGTGGATATGCCCATAGCAGAGCCCAAGCGGGGGTTTAAGTTCTTTAAACAATGGAAAAAAGATGGCCTGGTGAGGGCAACACTTGCCCCTCATGCAACGGATACAGTTTCGGGGGATCTGTTAAAGGAAGTCAAAGAAGTTGCAGAAAAGGAAAACGCACTGATTCACATGCACGTCTCTCAAAGCAAAGAAGAGGTCCTTCGGGTCAAAAGAAGAGAAAAGATGCTGCCGGTTGAGTACCTAAAGGAAATGGGAATGCTGGGGAAGAACTTTATAGGGGTTCACGGCGTGTACCTTTCAAAAGATGAGGTTAAAATTTACGCGGAAAGTGAAGCAACCCTTGTCCACTGTCCTATAAGTCTGGCAAAGCTTGAGGGAGAAATCGCTCCAATAATAGACCTGTGGGAGCTTGGTGGAAAAATTGCCCTTGGAAACGACTGTGCCGTGTCAAACAACTCCCTTGATATGATTCTCGAAATGAAGTTTGCGGCAATACTCAACAAGGTGAAGAGAAAAGACCCAACAACACCAACTGCAAAAGAGGTATTCTACTGGGCAACCGTTGGAGGAGCCGAAGCGCTGGGACTAAAAGCTGGCCTCATAAAAGAAGGCTACTTAGCGGACCTGGTTCTGATAAACACAAAGAAGCTCCATTTCCTGCCGAAGGAAAACGTGCTTTCGCACATTGTATACTCAGCGAAGGGAAGCGATGTGGAGAAGGTTTTTGTGGGAGGGGAGCTGATATACGACAGAGGGAAGTTCCTAAAAACGGAAGAAATCGAGAAGCTTCTCAACGATTAAAGGACTCTGTCGAGAAATATGTTGACGTAGGCTATTACGTGGGACGTCAGATAGCTCTTTTTTCCCACACTAACTTTTTCCGCTATTCCTTCAAGGAAAGCTTCATCTTCTTTTGCTAACCCTTCGTGATCCCCAAGAACAAAGGCAACGTTGCCTTCGAACTTCATTTTTTCAATCGGCTTCCCTTCTTCGTGAAGGTAGTAGAGAGTTGAGCTTTTGATAGTTTTCCGGATAATGTCTTCAAACCTCAGATTGCTCACATAAATGCCGGGAAGGACGGAATACTCCTTTGCAGGCTCCTTTATACCCTCACCAACTTTTAGGGCTTTCATTATTATCTTGGCAAGGCTCATCTCATCCGGGTTTATTGTCTTGGGCTTTATTTCACTTCCCTCAAATCTGATGGTTTTTGGAGGGTTGGGAGGCCCGCTGAGGTTGAGCCACACCCTGACGTCCTTCCTAAACCCGTGAGAAAGAAGAAATGCCGAATTTAAAGACCTGCAAAGCAAATCAATCCTCCCACTTGTTCCGGGGAGGTCTTTCAGGCTAAAATCCGCTTTTGTACGGGCTTTATTGGCCTTTATTATGAAAGTCCTCACGGGAAACACCCAAGCTGAGAAGAAAAGAAGAGTTAAAAAAGTTCACTCTAAAGCTTGGAGAAGCTTCTCGAGGAACATCTTCTCTGGATAAGCACCTTCGAATGAAACCTTGTCTTCCCCGTCGACCCTTATAACGACCTTTGGAACTGCCATGACGCTGTACTGGTCTGCCCACTCGGGGAATTCTATTGCCTCTATCATGTCTCCAAGGATCTTGCCCTTTCCTGCAAGTGCGTTCTCAATTGCAAACTTGTGGGCCATTCTAACTGCCATCGGGCAGTACGGGCATGTTGGGGTCACAAAGACATATATTTCAACATCCCTGTCGATGTTCCTTACTGCCTCTTTAGTCTCTTCTGAAAGGTCTGTTTCGCCTCTCGATACGTCAACAATGTCCTCTAAGAATGATCCAAACTCATGCCCTGCTGGAAGGCCAAAGTATCTAACTCCAAGGTCTTTTCCGTCCTGGGTTATTATGGTTACCGGAGCTCTATCGACTCTGTACTTCTCAGCAAGCTCCTTTTCGCTGTCAAAGTCATGTATCTCATAGCTTATGAGGTCGCTTAGCTCGCTAATCTCTTCTATAAGCTGCTTCAACTGGTCACAGTACTGGCAGTGCTCTTTTCCTGTGAAGACGATGAGCTTAACCGGATTAACGAGCTTTGAAAAGAACTCCTCCTTAATTATCTTCTTGTCCCCATCACTAATAAGCGCCATCTCCATACACCTCCAATCAGTTTCAAACTAAAGCTTTTTAACCTTTGGGTGCGATACACCCATGGTAACTTTACAAATTTAGAGTTTTCAACCAAAGGTTAGGATGACGGTATATAAACTTTACGATACAGATTTGGGTAGGTGGGCAACATGTCTGAACCAGATATATTTTACATCCTCGGGAACAAGGTGAGGAGAGATTTACTCAGTCACTTGACATGTACCGAGTGCTACTTTAGTCTGCTCAGCAGCAAGGTTAACGTTTCCTCCACTGCTGTTTCAAAGCACCTGAAGATAATGGAAAGAGAAGGAGTTTTGAAGTCCTATGAAAAAGAGGAAGGGTTTATTGGACCTACAAGGAAATACTACTCCATAGCCGTTTCAAAAACGTTTCTTGTAACTGTCACACCCAATATATTCTGGTATAAAAGTCTGGATTTGGGTTCTCCCGAGAAGCTTGAAAGATTCGAAATCAGGCTTGATGAGCTTGATAAGTCCCCAAAAAGCTTACATTCCATGGTAACAGCTTTTATAGAGGCAAACAAAAAGCTGGAGCAGATAATAGATGCTTTAAAAACTATTGAGAGCTACAGAAACAACCTCATGAAGAGCATTAAGGAAAGATATTTGAAGGAAATCGGCGACATGACCCAGCTTGCTATCCTTCATTACTTGTTGCTCTACGGTAACACAACAGTCGAGCAGTTAAGCGATGTTTTGAACCTCAAAGAAAGAGAAATTAAGGAGAAGATTGAGGAACTCTCAAAAGTGATACCGCTAAGCTTAAAAGAAGACATCATAGAAATTGATGAGGAAGAGCTTATGAAAAGAGAAGCAAAATGAGGGGGTTGCCATGCCAGAAAAAATTAGGATCATTGTAAACGAGGATAAGTGCTATCTCTGCGGTGGCTGTGCTGGAGTTTGTCCGGCCCTTGCGATAAGAGTTTCCTCTTCAAGGTGGGAGTTCTTCCCCGATAAATGCATTTCCTGCAGAATATGTGTAAGTACTTGCCCTGTGGGAGCTTTAAGTGCTGAACCTCTGGAGGGAGAGTCATGAAATACGACGTTGTTGTTGTCGGGGCTGGAATTGCGGGCCCAATAGTCGCTAGAAATGTTGCCAAGGAAGGGTACTCAGTTCTTCTCATAGATAAGAAGTCTGCTATAGGCGCCCCAAAGCAGTGTGCTGAGGGAATCACCATAACAGTCTTTGAGAAATACGATATTCCCTACGATAAGAGATTCATAAACCGCGAGATTTACGGAGCAAAGCTATATTCTCCGAGCGGTTACGAGCTTGAACTCAGGTACAACGATGTAAGCGGGGTTATTTTGGAGAGAAAAGTATTCGATAAAATGCTCGCTTTCTATGCTGCAAGGGCTGGAGCCGATGTGCTCGTCAGAACTGAGGCTGTAGATGTCATTAGGGAAAACGGCGCTATAAAAGGAATAAGAGCAAAACACGAAGGAGAGCCCATTGAAATATATGCCGACGTTATTGTAGCAGCTGATGGTGTTGAGAGCACCATAGCGAGGAAGGCAGGCATAAACACCTACGCTCCACCTCACGAGTTTGACTCGGCATATGAGTACGAAATGCTCATCGAGGGATTTGATCCGGACATGATCCATCTGTGGTTTGGAAATGAAATTGCACCAAGAGGCTACGTATGGGTCTTTCCAAAAGATGAAGATAGGGCCAACGTGGGCATTGGAATAAACGCCGACAACCCAAAAACAGCTAAGTACTACCTCGACAAGTGGCTCAAGGAAAACAACATCCCGGCAAAGAAACTCCTCGAAATTAACGTTGGAGTAGTCCCAGTTGGTGGTATCGTCAAGGAGCTTGCCAAAGACAATGTGGTCGTTGTGGGAGATGCTGCCAGACAGGTAAACCCAATGCACGGCGGTGGAATGGCAGAAGCCATGGAGGCAGGAACAATAGCAAGCAAATGGATAGTAAAAGCACTTGAAGAGGAAAACCTTGAACTTCTGAAGAACTATACAAAAGAGTGGTGGGAAAAGGACGGCAAAAGATTGGAAAGAGTCCTTAAAGTCAGAAAAGTCGTGGAAAAATTAACTGACGAAGATCTGGATGTATTTATCCAAGTGCTAAGCGGGGCAGATGCGGAAAAAATTGCAGGCGGCGATTATCTGGAAGTCATAAAGGCCCTCCTCAAGCATCCAAAAGTGCTCATGAGCCCAAGAAGGATAGCCCTCCTTAAGGAGCTTCTCTGATTCTAACTTTTAAGTTATAACTTCTAACCTCTATTTTTTCTTCGGTTTTTGTAGCAGTTCATATCAAGGCACACTTCGTATTCTCTATTGCGCTCTTTGATCTTCACTATTGGGGCATTTCCGCATTCAGGGCATGTCTTTCCAGTTGGGATTATTTCTCCCCTTTGGAGAAGTGGATATGTGACATTGCAGTTGGGCCAGCTGGAGCAGCCTACGAACCTCTTTCCGGTTTTTCTGTTATATTTCACAACCAGGTCGCCACCGCATTTGGGACATTTCCCCACTATTATGGTGTCCTCTCTCTTTTCGGCAGACTTTTTGATACTCTCCTCTTCTTCTGCAGTAAGTTCCTTTGTGCTAGCACGTTTCTTATTTTCTTTGTTTTTCTGGCTCTCAACAAACGTTTCCAGAAGTTTTTTCCCTATTTCTTTCTCTTTTTGCTTGAATTCTTTTAATATTTTTACCAGGGTTTCCTTGGACTCTTCGATAACTTTTTCCTTGCTTACTTTTTTCTGCATTATCTGTTCCATCTTTTCTTCAAACTCCTTCGTCAGCTCTACGCTTATTATGTCTGGGACGTTGTTTTCCAGGGCTTCTATCACCTTCATGCCGAGAGGAGTCACCTTTATCTGTTTCTTGCCCTCTATGTAGCCCCTCGAATAGAGAGTTTCTAGGATTTGAGCCCTTGTGGCCTTAGTTCCAATGCCGAGGTCTTCCATTTTCTTGATGACACTTGCTGGAGAATACCTTGCTGGTGGTTTGGTTTTCTTCTTCTCTCTCTTTATCTGGATAACTTTTACTCTCTCCCCTTCCTCGAACTTTGGAAGCAAAACTTCATCAAATTTAACGTACTTGCCGTAAATCTTCAGCCATCCCTCTTTAATTGTCCTTGAGCCGCTGAGGATAAAGCGGTGGTTGTTTGAGTTTATGATTACTTTCATACTCTCTCTTACGGCGGGGTCAGCGAATGCGGCTAAGAATCTCCTAACTATCAAATCGTAAAGATTCTGCTCATCTTTGCTTAGATCTCCGGGTTTGGGCAGCTCACCAGTTGGATATATTGCCGGGTGTGCGGGGTCGTCTTTTTTACCCTCAACCGGTTTTAAGACCCCCTTTCCCAAAAGCTCGTGAGCATGGGGCTTATAATCTGGAATTTTAGCAAGGTTTTGGATAATATACTGATAGTTCAAATTTTCTGGAAGTTTTTGGGACGAGGTTCTAGGGTATGAGATGAAAGATTTTTCATACAAACTTTGTGCTATTTCGAGGGTCTTCTTTGGGCTGTAGCCGAAGGCAGAGTAAGCTTCCCTTTGAAGTGTCCCAAGGTCAAAGGGATGAGGGGGGTTTCTTTGCTGCTGTTTTATCTCCACTTTCTCTACAAATGCAGGTCCTTTTTTAGCCTCTTCAACGATTTTCTTAGCCTCTTCCTCACTAAAAATGCGATCCTTCTCATAAACGGCTGTGTATTGTTGGCCGTTTTTTTCGAGAATCATTTTTATGACCCAGTATGGCGTAGGAACGAAATTTGCGATTTCCCTTTCCCTTTCAACCAAGAACTTCAACGTCGGCCCTTGAACCCTTCCCGTGCTTAAAACTATCCACTTACCGCTGGCTTTTCTTATAGCCGAGCTCAACGCTCTAGAGAGGTTTACTCCCCAGTACCAGTCAAGGACGTGCCTTGCTATTCCAGCATCGGCCATTCCGAAGTTAATCGTCGGCTCTAAGTTATACCACGCTTTTAACAGGTCTTTTTTCGTGAGTGCGGAGAACTTCATTCTCTTCGCCTTTGAAGGATCAACGCCGCAGGCATATTTTAACGCAGTATACCCTATTACCTCACCTTCGGTATCGTAGTCACACGCAACGACAAACTCATCCGCCCTCTTTGCGAGCTCTCTAAGGGCTTTTATGTAATCCTTAGCGTAGCTTTTTCCCTTTTCTGCAACATAAACGGGAACCCATTCTATGTCAAAAACTGGGTAGCCGTAAGTTTTCTCCTTCGGAGCGAGTGAGAAGAGGTGTCCAACAGCCGGGGCGACTATTATTTTTTTCCCATCTCTTGTGAGCTCATAGTAAGGGACTTTACCGATGGTCTTTCTTATTGGTTTCTTTTCGGCAAGGGCATAGGCTATTTTTCTGGCTACGTTTGGCTTCTCTGCAATTATGAGCGTAGTCATGATACCCCTCTCAATTCCTTTAGAAGGGTGGTATAAGAATTTTTTGGAAGTTGTGGGCCGGCAACAGAGGCCCGCGTTCACTTTTCGCGCGGGTGGATGCACCGGCCCTGTGGGCTCGGCGTGAGCACGCTCCGCTCATAGAGCCCGATACCTTGCGGAGGCGGGTTCAACCGAGCCCGTGCGAGGAGACTGATTGTCCCCTCGCTGTCGGCACTCTAAGATATGAGTGAAAGGTTAAATTCTTTACGCTGTTGTTATCAAAACTACACCCACAACGGCTAACACCAATCCTGCAAATATCTTAGCGTTTGGCGGCTCTTTTAGAAGTGCTATGGCAAGAAGGGAGGATATAATTGGGTTTACAGCACTTACCGGGGCAGAGATCTGGGAACCGACCAAACTTACGGACTTAACGAACGCATACTGGCCAATTATTAAACCAAGCAGAGCCGCTCCAGAGAGTGTTGCCAATTCGTTTTTCGTGATTCCTCTAAGCTCTTTCCAATATTTGGGGAGGAACACACTAATACCCAATGCAGCAAATATCATCCTAATGCCCGCTAAAGATAGGGGAGAAACTTGCGAAGCCAGGACATCGAGCAGCACTATTGCAATGCTCCATGAAATAGGCGCTAGAATGGCAAATATAAATCCTTTGCTGTCGAGATGTTCTTCAACTTCTCCTTTTCTAACTATGACTATTGCCAGAAATACAAGGAATGCTCCAGCGATTATCTGAGCATTTACGCTCCTACCCAGAAACAACCAGGCCCATAATATGGTCCAGAGAGGATAGGAGGATGTTATTGGGACGGTTCTGGATACACCCATCAACTTGAGAGCATTAAAGTAGAAATAATCCCCTATAACAAAGCCGAACTGGCCAGAGATAAACGTGATTAAGAGAACCCGCCAATTGAGGGAAAATATCTCGGCATAGCTTCCGGTGAAAAAGAATAAACAGGCGTAAAAAATCGCCGTGATGTATAGCCTGATTATATTAACGGTAACTGCGCTCTTGTTCTTCATCCCAATTTTCACTAGAACCGAAGCGGTTCCCCATCCAAGTGCAGAAATCAACGCGAGTAATGCTCCCCACAGCGTGTTCATGTTAAGAAAGGTGAGTGCTTAATTTAAAAACTTAACGTTTCGAAAACTATCTTAACTTCTTACCAGAGAGCTTAAAAACCTTTGAATTAAAAATAAAGTGGTGATGAGCTCGGCAAATCTGAGCGTTGCTATGATGACGATCTTGAGTGCTGATGTCATCTTATCTTAATTTCAGCGTTTCTGAGCTTTATTGGAATGTTATGCTCTGCGGATACTTCTCTTATTACCTTTTCCATGACTTTCATGACATCTTCACGCACTCTTTCGTCAGAAATAATTCCTAGCAGGGTGCTTCTTTTGTCAAAGCTTGCCTCAAGATCAACCAGCACTGTCCCTCCCTTAAACTCCCAATCAAAATTCATCCACCTAAAAACTGAATTTGGAAGCTCCGTTAGTTCTCTCTGCAGTCTTCTCCGCATTTCCTCTATTGCTGGCACTATTTTGGTTTTCAACAGAGTCTCTTCAATTTCTCTCTTTTTTTCTTCAGTTATATATGAGAGCTCCTCAACTCCCGCTTCTCTGAGAAGCTTTTCTATCTCCTTTTCTAACTCTTCTTTCTTGCTGATTATCTGCTCGGCTACTCCCGAAACGTTCTCCTCTTCTAGGTGAAGCTCTACCCTGTGGACAGTCACGTATTTGTTCAACGCTCTTCCAATCTCTCTTGCGTGCTGCCTTAGTATTTTATTGACGACGCCTTCTGCTTCTTCTTTGCTAATTCCGGAAGCTTTGCCCCAGAGTGTTAGGTTAATTTCGTGCTCTCTTCTCCCCTTTATGTCTAGGAGCATCTTCTCGATGTCGATACCTGCACTTTGAATGTCTTTGAATATCACTCTAGCATAGGTAGAGAAGTATGGCTTGATGCTTTCATGTGCTTCAACTATTATGTTGCTTTCCACTCTGCGTGGAACAACAACTTCTTCCTTCTCTTTTTTCTCTTCTTCCGGCTCTCCGGGAGCGATTATCCTGGCCTGGGCGTTATTTAAGATTGGCTTAAGCCCGGCCTTTCTCCAGATTACTGGAAGGTGTTTGTTCACAAAGTACAGCACCCTCTTTTCCAGGGCTTCCCTTGAGCTTTTGTCTTTCTCACTCGTTCCATAAATGTTTACGCGAAGATAGATTACTCCAGAACCAACCTCTCCGATTAGTTCCATTTTCTTTATAGAAACTCCATCCAGGGTTTTTATCTCCTCTAGGATTTCTTCCCCGTACTCCTGAAGAATTGGCTTAAAGATTTCTCCCCCCACTACTTCCACTTCAATATCTGGACTGCCTGGACTGTCGGGTTTTTTCTCTACTTTGGGGATTTCTTCAGGGACTTGTTCCTCCTCGCTTTTCGGAGGAACTTCCTTTTCAGTATCTTTTTGTACTGTCTCTTGAGGTTCCACTTTTGCTTGCTTTTCTTCTCTCTTCTCGAGGACTCTCTCTAGCAATTTTTCCTTTTCCAGTAGTTCAGTGTCTTCAATTTTGCTCTCCCCGAATAGTTTCTTAAGCTCGACTTTTGGAGTCGCATTGTAAATTTCAAGATTGTCGGTTATTGAGAGCTTTAGGGATATTTCATCGAGCCCGTACAAGTCCACTACGAGTGGATAGTCCAGTATCTTCTTTAGGGTTTCAATACTGTCCTTTCCGGTTAACCTCTTTTTGGAATTCAGGAGGTCTACCTGAGCAGCCAGAAGTTTTTTTCTGTCCAGCATAATTGTTGCATAATACTTTTCTTTTTCGTCCTTGGTGAAAATTTTCAAAAATACTCCGCTAAACCCGTGATTGGAAAAAGCATTGTAGATTAAAGTAAGCAGTTCTTGTTTTTTGGTGCATACAATGTTCTCTTCTATTGGTGTGATATCTGGAAGTTGCATCTCTACCACCATTAGGTATATATATCAAAAGCTGAATAAAGGTTCAGGAAACTACAAAGGCTTTATACAATTTAAAGTTCATTTGGGAATATATTTAAGCATTATTGTCCTTAAGGTGGGTACCATGAGAGTGTTAATACTTGGTGGAGGAACCATAGGGAGAAGTATTGCTCATGCACTTAGAGGAGAATTTGATATTGTCCTTGTTGAACAGGACGAAATTAGGGCAAAATCTCTCAGCGAGGGCGGGTTTCATGTTATTCAAGGGGATTTCACTTTTACTGCCTCTTTGTTAAAGGCGGGCATTGATAGAGCAGATTTGATAATAATAACCACAACAGACATAAATAAGATAAAAAGGGCAATACCCACAATTAAAAACAACAATCCAGAAGTGCCGATTTTAGTCATCCTTCCTGATGATATGACCGCTGAAGACCTGACATCTCAGATAAAGGAAGAATTTGAAAGCGAGGTCAAAATAGACTATGCTATCTCCCCAAAGGAAGCCGTAATCAAGGCAGTAGTTGAGATGGTAGAGGACATAGGAACGAGGAAGAATGCAATTTTACTTTCCAAAAAGCTCTCGGAACTAAAGCAAAAGACTGACTCACTTTTAATAGTCATGCACGACAATCCCGACCCAGATGCCATGGCAAGCGCTGCAGCTCTCCAAGCAATTGCCCAAAACATGGGGCTAAAGGCAACAATTGTTTATGGAGGAGATATAACGCACCATGAAAATAGGGCGTTTGTAAATCTTCTTGGGCTTGATATGAGGAAAGTTTCTCCGGGCTCTTATGAGATTAAGAGGTACTCCGCCATAGCCCTGGTTGACTGTCAGCCCAATGGAAATGTGAGCATTTTAGACGACGAGGATATTGAGAAAATAGAGATAATTGTTGACCATCATCAGCTTCTCCAGAATCTAGAAGAAAAGCTCCCCAAGAGCGCATTTTTTGATATCAGGCCGGAGGTAAACGCTACCTCCTCAATAATGGTTGAGTATCTGAAACACCTCAATATAGAGGTCAATGAGCTTCTTAGCACCAGCCTTTTCTACGGCATCTACATAGACACAAAGAAGTTCTCAAAGCTTAGTCATACCGACCTCGAAGCTTTGGAGTTTTTGGCTGGAAAGGTGGATTACGACATACTGGAAAAGATAGAGTCTCCGGACATCTCTACCGAAACTGCAGAGGTCTTGGCCAGGGCAATCCTAAAAAGAAAAGTATACAAGAACATTGTCATTTCAAACGTAGGCTTTATAACTAACAGGGACGCCATTCCTGAATCTGCGGACTTTTTACTCAGGCTGGAAGGTGTCAATACCGTCTTAGTCTTTGGTATAGTCGATGACAGGATTGAAATTTCCGCCAGAACCAGGGACGTAAGGGTAAACATAGGCAAGGTTCTGAAGGAGGCTTTTGGAGACATAGGTAGCGGTGGAGGACACCCACAATCGGGGGGTGCAAGAATTCCGCTGGGAATCTTCAAACTTGCTAAGGACAAGGAGTCACTATTAAAATTGGTAGAAGAAGCAATAACAGAGAAATTCCTAGAGGCTCTGAATGCCAAGGAGGGCTAGTCTTTCTTTGCTTCTATCAATATTATGTCCCCAATTGCGGTTACCCTCTCGTAGGGAATTCCAACTTTTTCTCCGGGGAGTCCAAGTGCCAGTATTCTTCCCGCTCCCTTGTCGATCTCTATCAATACCTCATCAACGTAACCGATGTAATACCCCCTAGTGTCGTATATCTGCTTTCCATAAAGCTTTGACAACCTCATTACCATATCACTCACCGTTTGAAATTGGAGGTCTTTCCTTTTAAATTTTCTCACTCATCGCAGTGTTTTCAAGAAGGAGTTTGAAGAAAATGACTGCGAGCAAGTTTGAGGGTAGGCGAGGGAGACCAAACCCCATTCTTCACTTTACTACCTCTACTTTAACCTTTGAGCCGTCCTTTAGATTGAGCTTCTCTCTAAGGCATACGGGCGCTATTATTTCCGCGATTCTCGGCGGGTGTATCGTCCTGGAAGGGACAACTATCGCCCCTTCGATTCCGTTTATCCTGACTTTGTAAGCCTTTACGTCTCCAAAGGTTCTGCCCTCTTTTGTGAAACCCGGGATTGTTATGGGTTCCACATTGTAGAGCGCATCGTAAATCGTCTTTGGAAAGATTACCAAGATATTCAGAGTTCCCGGATAAGGTGTAAAGCCGAGGTAATCCTTTATCCTGTCCCGGTACTGTTCCACGTAATATTTGCCTTCCCCAATCCCCGAAACGACTTCTCCCAAAATAAATTTCCCATACAAAACCTTTCCAATTTCGTCGAACATTTCCTCAAGAAGCTCTAACCCTTTAGGAGTTATCTCCACAAAGGTTTTCTTTCCGGAGACTTCCTTCTTTAAATAGCCGTTTTTTTCCAGGCTTTCAAGCCTTCTCATTACTGACTGGGGAGAGGTGTTTAATTCCCTGGAAAGCTCTCTGAGAGTAACCCTGACCTTATCCCCGATGGCACCTTTCTTGGCGAGGGAAATGAGCAGCTTAATATCTTCCATTTTCAGCACCCTTGGAAAGTTTATCCGCAATTCTAAGAGGTTTTGGATAGCCGTTTTCATTAATCATTTCAACAATCATCTTTGCGGAGTCAAGGTCAATTAAGTTGCCAACACTTACATAAGCTTTTCCCACCTTTACGAAGTCTTTTGTATTGGGCAAGGGGCGTTTTGCGACTCCTATTGTGGGTTTATTGATAAGGACACCTACATGCGAAGCCAAGCCATACCCTCTTGGATGAGCCTTTCCGTGCCCCTCCACGAGGAGGACATCGAACTTTTCACCCTTCAGAAGTATCAAAATTGGTCTCGTTTCTCTCAAGAAAAAGTAGGTGGGGATGTAGGGAAAATTTACCTCCGTTTCGATAACTTTCGTTTTTAAAACTTCACAGGAAGGAAAGGAGCACAAAACAAAAGCCCCTCTCGCTCTATTTCCCTTATAAGAAACATCAACCGCGGCAATAGTTTTGACCTTCGAAATGTCCAGAGGCTTTTCCACAATCTTTTTGCTCAGCTTTCTTTGAAGTTCTGCAATCTTTTTAAGATCCATCTCTCCACTCCTCAAGCTTCTTTTCCAAATCCTTGTTAATCTTCGCCCTTGTCAAATCTTCAAGGGTTCTTTCCAGTATATACCTAGCTTGATCTTGCTTTTGCCTTATGTTTACAAGCCCTTTGGGATATTCGAGAGTAACAAGCTCATCGTAAACTTTTTCCATGAAAGCGTAGACTTCCTGAGCCTCCTCTAAGTCTCCTTTCAGCAAGAGAGTTAGAAAATATCTCCTTAGCTCTCCAATGAAGTCCCCAATTCCGAGGGCATAGTCGGCCTCGGGGATTCCAATCTCCTTTGGAGAGGGAAAGTCTTTTCCAAGGAGATAGCAGTAGAAAAGTAATGCCTCAACGTACTCTTGGTGTGCGCTCTGAACGTAGCCCGTGAAGTAGAGGTCCTCATGACCTTTGAGCTTCTCTTTTAGTTTTTTAACGAGCTCTTCAGCTTTTTCCAGTCTCTCCTTTGCGGTCTTGATCTCTCCTCTATGCAGGGCTTTTATTGAGTCTCCGCTCAGCCTTACGATGTCCCGGGTAAGCTTGAGTGCCTCCTCCCGCAGTTCATCTTTTTTATCAAGAACTTCTCTTATCTCGGCTATTATCTCAGAAATGTTCATTCCTCACCACCGAAAAGATTTCGATTACAAGAATAAAAACCTTCTTATGTGGGCTTGGCGTATCCCACCGCTGTCATCGTTAGCCTTTCGGCAACCTCAAGCGGCCCCGGAGGCCAAGCCCTGTGCGCCCGGCATCGTCCCCCAGATTCACAGCTGCCCAGACGCTCCTCCGGTCGGGCTACCGGGCGTGTCGGATGCCATTATAATACTCTGCAGAGAGAAATTTTAATTTTTCTATTTCCAATAACTGCCAGTTATATCTTGGCATTGACATCATGCCGAAAAATATATAAATGCACCCTCTGACTATGCACGTAAGAATTCATTTGAGGTGATGCTCATGGTTGAAAAGAAGAGAAACATCATAGTTGAAGAGCTCGTGAGGACTCCTGTTGAGATGCAAAAGGTAGAGCTCGTAGAGAGAAAGGGAATAGGTCACCCAGACAGCATAGCCGATGGAATAGCGGAAGCCGTTAGCAGAGCCCTTTCAAGAGAGTACATAAAGAGGTACGGAATTATTCTCCACCACAACACAGACCAGGTTGAAGTTGTTGGAGGAAGGGCTTATCCAAGGTTCGGCGGCGGTGAAGTGATAAAGCCGATATACATCCTTCTCTCAGGTAGAGCGGTTGAGTTTGTTGATAAAGAAATGTTCCCCGTTCATGAAGTGGCAATCAAGGCAGCAAAGGACTACTTAAGGAAGGCAGTTAGACACCTAGACGTAGAAGAGCACGTGGTCATTGACTCAAGAATAGGACAGGGAAGCGTTGATCTGGTTGGTGTTTTCAACAAAGTCAAGGAGAACCCGATACCCCTCGCAAACGACACATCCTTTGGTGTGGGCTATGCTCCATTAAGCGAAACCGAGAAGATAGTCCTTGAAACTGAGAAGCTCCTCAACAGTGAGAAGTTTAAGAAGGAATGGCCAGCCGTTGGTGAGGACATCAAGGTTATGGGACTCAGGAGAGGAGACGAGATTGACCTTACAATTGCCGCTGCCATAGTTGACAGCGAGGTTCAGAACCCACAGGAGTACATGGAGGTCAAGGAGGGAATATATAACGCAGTTAGGGAGCTCGTTTCTCAATACACAGAGAGAAAGGTCAACATTTACGTTAACACTGCTGACGACCCAGAAAACGACATCTACTACATAACCGTTACGGGAACTTCAGCAGAGGCTGGAGATGACGGTAGCGTGGGTAGAGGAAACAGAGTAAATGGTCTCATTACTCCAAACAGGCACATGAGTATGGAGGCAGCGGCTGGTAAGAACCCCGTCAGCCACGTGGGTAAGATATACAACATCCTCTCTACCTTAATAGCAAACGACATTGCCGAGCAGATAGAAGGAGTGCAAGAAGCCTACGTGAGAATTCTCAGCCAGATAGGAAAGCCAATTGACGAGCCTCTTGTCGCAAGCATCCAGGTAATTCCAAAGCCGGGCTACAAAGTTGAGCAGTTCGAGAGACAGGCCTATGAAATCGCAGACGAGTGGCTTGCAAATATAACAAAAATACAAAAAATGATACTGGAGGACAAAGTTAACGTCTTCTGATTTAGCCGGCGCTCTTTTTCATCTTTTCTTGCATGAGAATTCTCAAAATTCTTGCTTCTTCAAGCATAAGTTTTTCCTTTTGTTTCCTAATAATCTCAAGTTTCTTCTGCAAAAGCCTATCTTCCTTCATAAAGAACCACCAGAACATATACGCTTTGCTTCCTTAAAAATTTTTCGATTAACGACTAATTTTACATCGACAAAAGACGTAAAAAACCATATCTTTAAAAACCTTGGGTCAATAAATTAGATAGAGGTGAGAGAACATGATAATTGCCGTGAGCGGGACACCCGGAGTTGGAAAAACAACTGTAGCAAAACTTTTAGCCAAAAAATTGGGTTACGATTACGTAGACCTTAGAGAGTTCGCCCTAAAACACGGTATCGGCGAGATGAAGGGAGAAGAACTTGAAGTTGAAGTTGATGAACTCGCCTATTATGTTGAAAAAGAGCTCAAAGACAAGGATGTGGTACTTGACGGGCACCTGAGCCACCTGATGCCAGCCGATCAGATTATAATACTCAGAGCTCATCCAAAACTGGTAGGAGAACGTTTAAAGGAGAGAGGATACAGCGAGGAAAAAATAGCCGAAAATGTCGAGGCAGAGCTCGTTGACGTGTGCCTTTTAGAGGCCATAGATGAAAACGAGAACATCATAGAAGTAGATACCACAAACAAATCTCCCGAAGAAGTCGTGGAAGAAATCCTGGACTTCCTGAATAGGGGAATAAAAAGAAGAGTAGGCATAGTTGACTGGACTAAAGTGTATGACGAAGTACTTCCATATCTGAAACTTGGAGGTGATGACGAATGGGCGTAGGCCTGTGGATTAGAACAGGAGTTTTGATGGCATTCCTTACTGGCCTATTAATGGCTATAGGCTATGTTCTGGGCAATGAGACTGGAATGCTCTTTGCTTTCATCTTCGCTTTGATGATGAACTTCTTCAGCTACTGGTACAGCGATAAAATCGTTCTCACATGGTATAGGGCAAGAATTCTGGAAGAAGATGAAGCCCCAGAGCTCTATGAGATAGTGAGGGGATTGGCTCAAGAAGCAGGAATCCCCACGCCAAAAGTGGCAATAGTACCAACTGAAACACCAAACGCCTTTGCAACCGGCAGAAATCCAAAGCATGCTGTGGTTGCAGTCACTCAGGGGCTGTTGAGACTCCTAAATAGGGATGAACTTGAAGGAGTAATAGCGCACGAGATAAGCCACATAAAGAACAGGGACATACTCATCCAAACTCTAGCGGCAGTATTGGCTGGAGCAATAATTATGGTGGCGAGATGGGCCGGATGGATGCTCTGGCTCGGAGGATTTGGAGGAAGGGATAGGGATAGAGACGCAGGGAGTGCTTTGGGAGCTATACTCTTGATAGTACTCGCTCCGATAGCCGCGATGCTAATTCAGATGGCAATAAGCAGGGCAAGGGAATACCTGGCAGATGAAACCGGAGCAAAGATAAGCGGAAAACCGTGGGCTCTTGCAAGGGCCCTTGAGAAGATTGAATACGCTGTCTCGATGAGACCCCTCAGAGATGGAAACCCGGCAACTGCCCACATGTTCATAGTAAACCCATTCAGGGGAGTCAGCTTTGCAGAGCTGTTCTCAACACACCCGCCAACCCAGAAAAGAATCGAAAGGCTCAGGAAGATTGCGGAAGAAATGGGAATTGCCTTTTGATTTCATTTCTAATTTTCTTGAAACCATCGAAATTGATTTATATTTTTAAAACGTAGATTTTGTTGATGATCAGTATAAAACGAGTGATGCTACCGGCTCTTGTGATACTGTTGCTTTTCTCGGCCTATTATGCCAGCACCATTAGAGACGACTCTGAGAATAACTCTCAAACTTGGGATGAAAATGACCTCTACCTCTGGAGGACAAAAATTGAGCGCTTGGCTGTGAATTCAAGCTATGGAATCGGTGCAGTATGGCTTGGAAAGGACAGCATTGTGAGGGACAACTACATCCACATTGCAATAAGCCCGTATGGAAACAAAGAAGCCCTCATGAAGGCTATTAAAGAGCAGGGCATCCCCCTTGAGGCTGTTAAAATAGAAGTCCGGGGAGAATACGACGAGGACTTCACAAAACCGGAACCTCTTTGTCCCGTGAACTATACCCACAACCGGGCGGAGGACGTTGAAGGAGATGTAAGAATATACACAAGCTTTGGAACAAGCGGAATGTACTATCTCAAACTGCTTTCATGTGAGGAGGAGGGAAACAGGTTAAAGCTCACCTTCAAGCTGTGGAAGTGCAATCCTGCATCCATTATGTGCACTTTAGACCTCACGTTTCCATCGTTTGAAATCAAGTTTTTGAAAGACTATCAAAACGTGGAAGTTATAGTTCTGGCAGATAGTTGGGAGGGAAAAAGAACTGGCATCTATATATTTGATCTTTCCCGCAAGCCTCTTTGGGTTCTTTATGAAGGCTCCGAGAAAAGAGAGGAGATGTACATCTATAGAGACGGCTGGATTAGAGTTCTTTATGCCCATCCATCAAAGGAAGCACTTGAAGAGATTGGCAGCCCTTACATCCAGCTTTATCCTTGGGAGCTTTTTAGGGAGTATGAGTATAATCAGACGAGGCTTAATCAGGAAGTCTTGGCAATTGCGGAAGAAAAAGGGTACATTGCAGAGGAAAAAGAACGGCTGGTATTTGTTTACGTCCCAGACTTCAGTAAAGAAACTCTGCAAAAGATAGAGGACGATTTTGGAGAGTATGTTCAGGCAATAGTATTGAGGAGTGGATAGCTATTCAACCTTTCGAGAGGGGCGTGTTTAGTTTCACCCCCTGTTATTTAAACAGTATTTGACTCTGAGGAGGATTTTCAGACCATAACACATTACCCCAAGCAGGATTCGGGTTACAGTAGTCTTTTTCAGAAAACAGGGGATCC
>Ga0208154_10078_pt1 | contig 25123 bp, 27 predicted proteins | sample Wag4S2014_11_5_FD_187354 | JGI IMG/M metagenome (GOLD analysis project Ga0208154, IMG submission 187354) | Deep subsurface shale carbon reservoir microbial communities from Ohio, USA - Utica-2 Time Series 2014_11_5 (SPAdes) (version 2) ...
CTCCAAAGCTTACAAATTTATCAACTAATTGTTTTTGCAATTGTGCCATTTGTTTGTAATAATTGATTAACTCATTCTTTTGCTGGTCTGTCAATTTAGATGGATCAACACCTCTCAAAATAAACCCCAATCCATCGTTGCCACCGAACATAGCATAGCCTTTTTTATCAGCATTAGCTATTGTATTATCTATCGCACTTGTGATTTTGTTTGCTTGGTCTTGAGTCAATAATCCTTCAGAAACCAATTTGTTTACTATATCCTTCTGAAGTGACGCCATTTGTTTGTATATTTCTGTCAAAGCTGCTTTTTGTTGTTCTGTAAGCTTTGAAGTATCAATTGGGCCTATTCCAAAATATCCTTTGTCAAATCCTCTTCCGCCACCAATGAAGAAGGGAACATTGTCTTGATTTGCTTTAGAAACTTTGCTATCAATGTTTTTAATTATATTATCTGCTTGTTGTTGAGTTATAAGCCCTTCTGATAAGAGTTTGTTTATAAACTCTTTTTCAAGGTCGGCTATTCTTTTGTTGTAATCTGTAATTATTTGCTCTTGCTCTGGTGTAAGCTTTGATGTGTCAATTCCAAAAAAGCCTTTTATGCTGTTTGTCAGTGGTGAATCAGTATTTGCTGCAAAAACTGTCAAAGGAATTGCTAAAGCCAATACAACTGCTAAAACTATTAACCATTTGTTTCTCTTCATATATGGATACCTCCTTTTAAATTTTTCCTTTTTCATTCTTTATGATACCCAAATAGTTTGAAGTAATTTTATATAATTTGTGAGGAAAGTGTGAAGTTTAATTTTAAATATTGTAAACTGATTAAAAAATAATTAAACTAAAGATGGGAGGTGTTTTTTATGCAAAAAGTTTTAGTAATTGAAGACGAAGAAGGAATGAGAGATATTTTAAAAACTTATTTAGAAAATAATGGATATGAAGTATTGGTAGCTGAAAATGGCAAAATAGGGCTTGAATATTTTAATAATAATAAAGATATAAGCATAATCCTTTTAGATATAATGCTTCCAGATATAAGTGGTTGGAGCCTTTTAAAAACAATTAGAGAAAAGTCAAAAGTGCCTGTAATGATGATAACAGCAAGAGGAGAAGAGTATGATAAACTTTTAGGGTTTGAATTAGGAGCAGATGATTACGTTGTAAAACCTTTTAGCCCTAAAGAAGTAATCGCTCGCGTTAAAGCAATTTTGTCAAGAACTTATGGAGCTTCAGAAGAAGAGGGGAAAACAGAATATGAAGGAATTTCTATAAATGTAAGTTCTAGGGAAGTTACGGTTGATGGAGAAAAAATTGACCTTACGCCAAAAGAATTTGACCTTTTAAAACTCTTAATAGATAATAAAGGAAAAGTTGTATCCCGCGAAAAGTGCCTTAATGAAGTATGGGGATATGATTTTTATGGAGATTTAAGAACAGTTGATACCCATATAAAACAGTTAAGAGAAAAATTAGGAGAAAAGCGCAAACTCATAAAAACAGTGTGGGGAATAGGTTACAAATTGGATGGTGAATAAATTTGAAAGGAATAAGAAAAAAGCTTTTTATCTCTTACCTTATCATAGGCCTTATAATTTTATCTATGTTTTGGCTTACTCAAGTAGTTTTTATTAATAAGATATACTCTTATTACAAAATAAATCAACTTAAAAATTACAGTGAAAAAATTGTAGAAGCAATAAATAACAACGATGAAATGCTTATAAGTGAACTTATTGACAAATCTAATGCCCAAGTCGTCGCAATGACACAAAACAACATAATAATTGCAGGAAATAACAGAGGATACGGTCGAGGTTTGGGAATCCCTGAAGTACTTCTTCACCCTATAAACACTGTAAAAGTTGTAAAATATGAGCATCCTTTTTTGCATATAGAATATCTTTCTATTGTAAGGCCTTTTTTATATAACGGAAAACCCGCTACTTTAATAATGAGCATCCCTATCGCCGCTATAAACGACTCTGTCAATCTTTTTAAACAAGTTTTTTGGCGGATTTTTGTCGTCACAATAGCAGCAATTTTATTTGTGTCAATTTACATGTCAAAAAAGTTTACTCGACCTATACAAATTTTGAAAAATGCTGCTCACCAAATCGCTTCTGGAAATTTAGATGTCAAAATAAATTACAAAGAAGACGATGAATTAGGAGACCTTGCAAAATCTATGAACACAATGGTAAAACAGTTATCTATCACAGACAAGTTCAGAAAAGATTTGATTGCAAATATAAGCCATGATTTAAAAACACCTCTTGGCCTTATACGTGGATATTCTGAAATGCTTTTAGACTACTATGGAGACGATAAAGAAAAAAGAGAAAAATATTTAAATACAGTGATTAAAGAAACAGAGAGAATGTCTAAATTAGTAGACGACGTGTTACAGCTTTCTAAGCTCCAATCAGGAATGGTAGAAATAAAAGAGGAACCTATAGATTTAGAAAAACTTATATTTGAAACTTTAGACATATTTGAAATTCAAATTTTAGAAAAAAATATAGAAGTAAAGCTTAATAATCTTAAACTTAAGGTAATAGCGGATAGGGAAATGATAAAACGGGCAATTATAAATATAATAAGCAATGCTATAGCAAGTATAGAAAATGGTGGCATTCTTGCAATAGAGGCAATTCCACAAGATAAAGAAGTTTTAATAAAAATATCAGATACAGGATGCGGCATACCTCAAAAAGATTTAGAGCACATCTTTGACAGGTATTACAAAGGAAACAAATCGGGAACAGGCCTTGGCCTTGCAATAGTAAAAGAAATATTGACATTGCACGGCAGCAAATATGGAATAGAAAGCAAAGAAGGAGTAGGTACCACTTTTTATTTCACATTAAAAGCGGGTTAATCCCGCTTTTAATCTTAAAAAAATAGCAAATCAATGTGTCTCATCACATTCCTGTAAATATCGCTAATTGAATTCCCAGTCTTTTCAGCAATGGCTTTAACATCTTCATACTCAGGATACGCTTTAATAAGTTTTCCATTTAAATAGCCCTTTTTTACTCTTATTCTTCCGTAAGGAGTATCCACAACTAAAAAATCTCTATCAAGTTTGTACCTTAACGCTTCGTAATACCTTATGCCAAAAGTAGAAGTCTCTCTAAATATTATCTCCTTTAATTTATCAGCATTTTCTTTTTCACAAATTACCGTAAGAAGCGTTCCCGGCCTTTGCTTTTTCATAATAATAGGAGTCAAAAACACATCCAATGCTCCATTTTTAAAGAGCAGTTCAAACAAATATTGATAAAATTCCGGATTCATATCATCTATATTTGTCTCCAAAACCATCAATGTCTCAGGTTTTTTTTTACCTCTTCCTCTCCCACATATGTCCTCAAAACATTTGGTATCTCTAAATCCTTAGTACCAGCACCATATCCAACAGAATTTATCGTCATGTCAGGTATACCACCAAACTCATTCGCTAAAGTTTTTACAATAGCGGCACCGGTAGGTGTCACAATTTCACCTTTTACATCGCTTTGGTACACAGGTATTCCTTTTAAAAGTTCTGCTGTTGCTGGTGCAGGCACAGGTATAAGACCGTGTTGAGTATCTACAAAGCCTGAACTTACTGGCAATGGAGAAGAAACAATCTTATCTGGCTTTATCATGTCTATAAGTATCGCCGTACCTATTATATCTACTATAGAATCTACTGCCCCCACTTCATGAAAATGCACTTCTTCGGGAGATTTTCCATGCACTTTTGCCTCTGCTTCTGCTAATTTCTCAAACATCTCAACACTCATTTTCCTGACTTCTTCCTCTAAATCACTCTTATCGATGATTTCTCTCACATCTTTCATATGCCTATGATGGTGATGATGCTCTTCCTCATACAATACCTTAAAAGTCTTAGCACTTATACTATTCTTTTGTGTTTTCCCTATCTCTATATCAAAATTGTCCAAAGCTATTTTCTTTACCTTCTTTTTAAACTCTTCCACATCTACATGAGATAATAATGAAGCAATAGTCATATCTCCAGAAATTCCAGCAAAACAGTCAAAATATAAGACTTTCATTTTGATTCCTCCCCTATCCTATTTATTAAACTTGCAGAATAAGCCGCACCAAAACCGTTATCAATATTTACAACACTTACGCCACTGGCACAGGAATTAAGCATAGTCAAAAGAGCGGACAAACCGTGAAAGTTAGCACCATATCCTACGCTTGTAGGCACTGCAATTATAGGAGAGCTAACCAATCCTCCTAACACAGTAGGAAGTGCTCCTTCCATACCAGCAACTGCAATCAATACACGGCATTGTCTGATTTCATCTAATTTATCTAAAAGCCTGTGTAGTCCTGCAACTCCAACATCATAAAATCTTTTTACAGTGTTTCCCATAAGTTCTGCAGTAATAGCCGCTTCTTCAGCAACAGGCAAATCAGAAGTTCCAGCAGCCACTACTCCAATTATGCCTTTTGTCTTTTTTATTGGCGTATTTCTTATGGAAATTATACGAGCTTCCTCATAATAGACAGCTTTTTCCACTACTTCTTTTACCGCTTCAAAATGTTCTCGCGACGCTCTTGTCCCTAAAACATCACTTCCATTTTTGAACATATTAAAAGCAATTTCTTTAACCTGCTCGGGAGTCTTTCCTTGACAAAAAATTACTTCAGGAAATCCCTTTCTTATCTCTCTGTGATAATCAATTTTAGCAAATCCTAAATCTTCATAAGGAAGTTTCTTTAAAGCTTCTAATGCTTCATCTGTTGATATCTTGCCTTGTTTAAACTCCATTAAAATCTGCAATATTTTCTCATTGTACATTTTTTACCACCTTCACATGAGGCTCATTTAAGCTACCAGTTCTGTATCCTTCTAAATCCATCGTTACATACTTAAAGCCAGCATTTTTAATTCTTTTTACAACTTCTTCCCTTATACCTTCTTCAAAAATTGTCTCCATCTGCTCCTTTGGAAGTTCAATCCTTGCAACATCTCCATGGTATCTCACTCTAAATCCTGAAAAGCCTAAGTCTCTCAAATCCTCTTCTGCCTTTTCTACCATAGAAAGCTTATCATAAGTTATCTCTTCTCCGTAAGGGATCCTTGAAGCAAGACATGCATAAGAAGGCTTACCCCATGTAGGAAGCCCCATCTCTTTGGATAAAATCCTTATCTCTTCTTTTTTTATACCACATTCTAGCAAAGGGCTTAAAATTCCTAATTCTTTTAACGCCCTTCTTCCTGGCCTGAAATCAGACACATCATCTGCATTTGTGCCTTCTAGAATATATTTGAAGCCCTTTTCTTCTGCAATAGCTTTAAACCTTGAAAATAAATTGGATTTACATATATAGCATCTATTTAAAGGATTTTTTCTAAATTCTTCTATTTCAAGAATATCATTAAATTCCACAACCAAGTGGGGAATTCCTATTTTTTTAGCAAGCTCTACAGCTTCTTTTAATTCACTTTTAGGATGCATTGGAGAAGTAGCAGTCACAGCTAATACTCTATTCCCTAAAACGTCGTAACTTACTTTTGCCAAAAAAGTGCTATCTACACCTCCAGAAAAAGCAATTAATGCGTTATCTAATTTTAACAAATATTCTTGCAATTTCCTTAGCTTCTCTTTAATAATTTCTATATTAACACCCCCTATGGTATACCTCATCAATTTTACGTATAACTATTTTATCACAGATAGTAAAATAAGCAAAATGTTTGGGTTTTCCCACATCTGAAAGCTGCTCTTCTGTAGAAGCACTTACTTCCTCTTAATTATCTGTGCTCCTTTTATAAAACTCCAACGTATAGATAACAAAGGCTAAAATAGCCAATAACAGTGCTATAATCATCAAAGTAAATCCATAAGGCCACTTAAAAATTGAAAAAATTATCGCAATATAAAAGAAAAGTGTCGCAGCTTTGCCATAGTTATTAGCGGGTATAGCAATTTCTTGCTTTTTATAAAGTATCGCAGCACCTATTATCATTGATAGTTCTTTTACCATTAAAATAGCAATAACAAAAAAATGAATTAAATCTTTTATCCATAAACTGGTCAAAACAGTAAGTATCATCAACTTGTCCGCAAGAGGGTCAAGCAAAGTACCTATTTTTGTCACTTGGTTATAGTGCCTCGCTATATAACCATCCAAAATATCCGTAATACCTGATAATATAAAAATCACTGCAGCATAAGTATTTCCCTCGGGAACATAAAAAAAAGTGTATACAAAAAGAGGTATAAGTAAAAATCTAACAAGTGTAAGAAAATTTGGTATATTCATCTAAACACCTCTACTTGTCAAGTTTGATAAAATTATAATACAAAAAAATCAAAAGTAAAAGGCCCTTATCGGGCCACATTTACAGGAACTTCTATCTCATCTAAAGCTATGCGGAAACTATATCCTTCTTCTTCTTTTTTAAAGTCTTCTATATTGGTAAAACATTTGGCAAAAACATCATTTTTTGTGTGAACTTCAATATCTTTTAAATTGTACTTTAAAGCTGTCCTCCTCACTAAAGAATTAATTATTTCTTGTGCAGTTTCTATTCCTACATTTTCCTTCTTCTCAATATAAATATACATACTGCTCTTTTTTTGTTGCCAATCAATATCGTATAGTACACAGAATCCCAACTTTACGCCATCTTTCGTTTCCAACACAAACATTTTACGGTTTTTGCCAAAAGGTATATTTAAAACATTGTCTTTCCCTCTTGATATTTTAAACAAATCAATTAAAAATTTGACCACATTAATGTCTTGCAACCATAAGGAAAATATTTTTTTATCTTTTTTCTCTAAATCTTTAATTAAAATCTTCCCATTTTCTCCCATCATCAACACCACCTATCTATAAATATATATTCTTTACAAATTTCAAAAATCCTGCTTAAAAACAGAAAATAATTTTCGACAAATAAAAAATACAGTATAAATAAAAAAGAGCAGAAAACCCACTTTTTATTTTTTTCTTTAAATTTGTGTTAAATTTTTTCACTATGAAGGAAAATAAATTTTTTTGGTGAATTATATATAGTGAGGTGATAAAATGCAAGCAGAAATATTAAAAGCTATTCAAACAATTTCAAACCCTTTTTTAGACTATTTTTTTATAGCTGTAACTATGTTGGGAAGTTCAGGATTTTATTTTATTTTTATCCCCCTTTTTTACTGGTGTGTAGATAAAAGATTTGGTCTAAAATTGGGACTCATATTGATAAGCTCTATCTATGTAAACACTGTTTTAAAAGAGATAACAAAAATAGCAAGACCTATAGGATATCCAGGAATAAGGTCTATTTTTACACAATCGGCAGGAGGATATTCTTTCCCAAGTGGCCATGCACAAGGTTCTACAACTGTTTGGGGAACTTTAATGGTACACTATCAAAAAAAATGGCTGTGGTATGTAGGAATCGCCATCGTATTACTCGTATCATTTTCGCGAATGTATTTAGGTGTCCACTGGCCGATAGATATTATTGGCGGAATATTGATAGCTGTTTTAATAATAATTTTAAGTGAACTTATTGATAGCATCGTGAAAGAAAGCAATTTTAACATAAGTTTATCTTTTAAAGTTATTTTGTCAATTTTAATCCCTGCGCTTTTTATATTAATTTTCCCTCACAAGGATATTTATGAATACATGGGTTTAATTTCTGGTACTTTAATAGGTTATTTTATGGACAAAGAAAAATTTGATTTTACTGTCCATGCTCCTCTTCAAAAGCAAATTTTGAAGTTACTAATTGGAATAATTGTATTTTTTGTACTTAAAGAGGGATTAAAATTTGTGTTGCCTTCTGGCAATATTTTTAACGCTATAAGGTATGCAATTTGCGGACTGTGGCTTTCTCTTGGTGCACCTTATGTATTCAATCTTTTTAAATTAAACGATAAAACAATAAAGACATAAAAATAAGACCTCCTTCGGGAGGTCTTATCCAATATTAGCCATACTTTTAGTGTGCTTATCAGCTACTTTGCTAGCCCCATAAGATGCAGGCTTAACTTGTGCTTCAAATCCACATCCTAACACCATGTTAACTACTTCTTTTATAATATCTCTTGTTTTACCATTTTCCCCTACGTCTAAATGAATCTGTATATTTATATCCTTTTTATCAGTCTGATTGATCTTTTCAAAAAGCTGATTCGCTATTTCAATGCTATAAGTAGCCTCCATAAAAATCCTTTGTTTTAAAGACAACACCTTTTTATTACAAAATTTCCTATAATAATACCTGGCACCTTTCCCTTCTCGGTATATGATTACAGCAGTGACAAAGCATACGGATTTACCTGGTTGAGAGTCTGTACCCACCATCAACTTGTAATTAGATTGCCGGTCTCCCTCAACAAATTCCATAATGTCTTGGAACATTTTATCAATATCCATTTTTCCCTTGGTTGGGCTAATGAAATACAATGACCCCATCTCCTTTAACTGCAAATTGCTTAGCGCAATTAAATCTTATTTTAATTTTTATTATACACCATTTTCTTAAAAAGTGTATTAAAATTTTTTTATTTTTTTGTTAAACTATCAATTTTGTAACAAACAGTATCAACTCTGCAGCTGGTATAAATATAAGCTGAGCCAGCAAAGTACCCAAAATTTTCCCCAACACAAGAAGCACTACCATACTGTCCACATCATGTTGGGTCCTTTTACCGCTTAAGGCCTGGTCAGTTATAAGAGCCGCCACAGGGTCCACTACAACGGTAAACAATACAGTCGCAAACCCGTTTACAATACCCGAAAGCTGACTGGCTGTAATTCTATACTCAGGAAGAATGGCTCCAGCGTAAAGTGAAGAGATAATACCTGTGGTGTAAATAGAAGTAATAATAACGTTATATATCAAAAAAGTTTTTGGTACGTTAGCCTTCCACACACCTTTTAGCATAGACAGCCTTGGCAAAACAATTTTTTTCTTTATCTTTTTTAAATTACTCCATCTAAATCCTTTAAGAATAAGCTTAGGGACTGTTCCAGCCCCTTCCATTCCATTTATGGCAACAGTAAAAATCGATACAAAAGTGGGCATCAGGGGTGCTCCTATCAATGCCCCTAATGTAGCTGAAAAAAGTACAATTCTCATATCATTTTGAAGGAGATAGACCTTGTCCATTTTTATCGCCATATCTACAATACTGCCAAGAAAAGGTGCTTGAATCATATTTGATAATCTTGATATCACAGCCATAATATTAAAAAGCGAAAGAGCAACAGCAAGCTTTCGAGTTCTTACACCCGAAGGTCTTATTGAATAAGAAAGTGTGTCAATCAGATTTATGACCATTGTGAAAAAAGCTACTATCATCAGTCTTTTTGCATCTATCATTTGTCCCATCCATTCTTTTCTTTATTTAAAATTCCTCTATAATTATATTGTACAATGCCTTTTTTTTCAACATTTATCTTTTGCCAAGTGCGTGTAAAGAATTAGTAGATAACTTATTTAGCTGACATTTTGCACAGACTTTTGCCAAAGATTGTGGTATAATTTATAGTATCGGAGGGAAAATAAATGTCACAAAAACAGTACAACAAATGGTTAATTCTTTCTGCAGTTGTCATTGGTAGCATAATGGGGCCAATTGACGGAAGTATAGTCAACATAGCAATGCCAGAATTTACAAAGATTTTCCACACAAATATAACAACAGTAAGCTGGGTCTCCATGACATATTTATTAGTTTTAAGTAGTCTAATGATGACTTTTGGAAGACTTGGCGATATGTTGGGTTATAAAAAACTGTATCAATACGGCCTTTTGACTTTTTCAATATCTTCTGCGATCTTGAGTCTTTCTGTAAATATATATATGTTAATAATTATGCGAGCTTTCCAAGCAATAGGAGCTGGCATGCTAATGTCAATGACATCAGCTATTATAACATCCGTGTTTCCTCCAAACGAAAGAGGTAAAGCTCTCGGCATTAACGCTATGTCTATATCTATCGGGCTTGCAATAGGTCCTACATTAGGGGGTTTTCTTTTATCAAATTTGGGTTGGCAGTCTATATTTTATATAAACGTTCCTATCGGTATAATAGGTTACATATGGGCTCATATCGTGGTACCTGACAACAAAGGAGTTCCTGAAAAATTTGATATTTACGGATCTATTTCTTTCTTTGGCTTTCTTGCAAGCCTCTTGCTCTTTATATCAGAAGGTGGAACATGGGGTTGGACATCACTTCCAAGTATAATTTCATTATTGACATCAGTAACATTTTTAACAATCTTTGTAATTATAGAAAATAAAGTAGACTTTCCTATGTTTGACTTCTCTCTTTTAAAAATAAGGTCTTTTACCTTTGGAAACATAAGCACCCTGCTAAACTTTATGTCTCAAAACACAATGACTTTTTTAACTCCTTTCCTCCTTCAGCATCTAGGATTTACTACTGAAAAAGCAGGTATAGTAATGACTTCTTTCCCTCTCGTCATGTTCGTCGTGGCACCCTTAAGCGGTATTTTAGCTGATAGATACGGAGCCCAAATCCTCTCAACTATTGGTGCACTCATTTCTGCAACAGCCCTTTTTCTTATGGTAACTTTAACAGAAAAATCTACTATGTTTTCCATTATGACCCATCTTGCCCTTTTTGGCGTAGGAAATGCCATTTTTCAGACACCAAACAACAGTGCAGTAATGGGAAGTGCGCCAAAAAACAGATTAGGGGTAGCCTCTGCCTTTCTCGCAACAATGAGAAATGTAGGAATGGTAATGGGCATTGCAGTAGGAAGCGCTATATTTACAAACAGGTTAAAAGTCTATCAAGCTCTAAAATTTTCTTCCAACACTACCTTTATGATGGCTATTAAAGAAGCTTATATAGCCGCCGGAATCTTTTCATTAATATGCGCCTTTACTTCTCTTGTGAGAAATGATGTTAAATTAATAAAAGGAAAGGATTGATTTAAATGGAGACCACCCTTGCTATAGTAAAACCCGACGGTGTCAAGAGAGGGCTTATAGGAGAAATATTAAAAAGATATGAAAACAAAGGTTTAAGGCTTAAAGCGGCAAAAGTAATAACTCCAACAATTGAGCTTTTAGAAAAGCACTACGAGGAACACAAAGGCAAGCCTTACTACAAACCTTTAATACAGTACATGTCCTCAGGTCCTGTCTTTGCAATGGTACTAGAAGGAGAAAACGCCGTAAAAATAGTAAGACTTTTAAATGGTGCCACAAAAGTAGAAGAAGCACTTCCTGGGACGATAAGAGGTGATTTTGCCATAAGCACCACTTTTAACATCATACACGGCTCAGATAGTATTGAATCTGCAAAGAGAGAAATAGCACTGTGGTTTCCTGAATTAGCATGAATATTTTTGTGGACAGGGCATAAACTCTAATAGAGAAAACTATTGGAGGTATACCTTATGCCCAAAATAACAGTAGAAAGTAAAAATAACCAGTATGGAATCATCTACGGAAGAATTGATGACTATAACTGGTACGCATTGGTACAAAAAGAAAAAGTAAGTTACGGAATAAATCCTGTTACTTTAGAAAAAGGAGATGGGAAAGTTTCAAGATTGTTTGTTTACAAAAAATTTTCTTCCAAGATTCCCAATGACTTTATAAAATCAGTAGTGGCTGATTACAGACATAAATGGAATTGGTTAGAAAAAGACAAAAAAGAGCTAATAACAAGATTAGTAAATTATTTAGAACTTCGATATTCTCTAAAAGTATTAAAGTCTAAGGCGAAGTGACTTCACTTCGCCTTAGTTAATGGTACTATATAAGCAGTATAAAGATTGTTAAATACAAATTCTATTGAAGAGAAAAATACCACCACCAGCCAATCATAGCCAGTAAGCACTGTTGTCCTAAACACAACACTTAAAGGTGGAACATATATTGTAGCTAAGAAAAGCAAAAATGATGTTAAAACTGCTAACACCAAGTAAGGATTAGTAAAAATCCCTATCTCAAAAATTAAATTTCTTTCTGACCTGCACTCAAAGGCGTGTATCAGCTCTACCATCACTAATGTAGCAAAAGCTACAGTCCTAGCTTTTTCCAATGTCCCATAACTTAATGCAAATACATATGCTCCAAGAGTACTTACTGCCATTAAAAATCCCACTATAATGATTCTTATACCCAACCCTCTTGAAAACACACTTTCTTTAGCGTTTCTTGGTTTCATCATCATTATATCTTTTTCAGGAGGATCCATCCCCAGAGCTAAAGCTGGTAACCCATCAGTAACAAGATTGACCATTAATATTTGAATTGGAGCAAGAGGCAATTTTAAGGCCATTAAAGCTGCAAAAAACATAGTCAAAACTTCTCCAAGATTACAAGAAAGCAAAAATCGTATAAACTTTCGTATATTGTCATAAATTATTCTTCCCTCTTCAACAGCTGCCACAATAGTAGCAAAATTATCATCTAATAAAATCATAGAGGAAGCCTCTTTTGCAACTTCTGTTCCTCCTTTTCCCATAGCAATACCTATATCTGCCTCTTTCAAAGCTGGAGCATCATTTACACCATCCCCTGTCATAGCTACTGTAAAACCTTTGTTTCTAAGGGCTCTGACAATTCTGAGCTTATGTCTTGGGGTTACTCTTGCATAAACACTAATATTTGTACAAGCTTTCTCAAGGTCCTTATCGCCCATGTTATCTAAATCCTGCCCTGTGATTACTTTATCATTTTCCCCTAATATTTTTAATTCTTTTGCTATAGCAGTTGCAGTAATCTTGTGGTCACCTGTTATCATAACCGGCTTTATTCCTGCCATCTTGCATTTTAAAATCGCCTCATATACTTCCCTTCGAGGAGGGTCTATCATCCCTTCCAATCCTACAAAAACCAAATCTTTTTCTATAAACTCCGCAACCATTGGAAATTTAGGAGGAAGCTTTTTATAAGCAAAGGCCAATACTCTTAAAGCTTCCCTGCCAAAACTTTCATTGATATCTAATATTCTTTTTTTATCAAAAACAGTAAGTGGCACTTCTTTTCCTTCTGTATATTTATATGTACAAAGGTCCAACATTACATCTGGTGCACCTTTTACATAGACATATTTTTCACCGCTTATCTCCACAATAACGGACATCCTTTTTCTATCTGAATCGAAAGGAATTTCCTCCATTCTTTTAATATTTTCTACCAATTCAAGAGAAAGTCCTGATTTCATTGAAAAAGAAAGTATAGCAGCTTCGGTAGGGTCTCCTAAGTATTTTTCTTCTTCTAAAGTTTCTTTGCCAATTTTTATCTTTTCCCTCTTAATCTTTGCATTATTGCACAATGCTCCTATCTCCAACATCTTTCTAAAAGCGCTTCTCTCTTTATTTCTCATTGTAGTAAATTCTTTACTTTTATCACCTTTTACTTCAAAAACTTCTTCATCGCAAAACACTTTTGTCACAGTCATTTTGTTCTCTGTCAAAGTACCTGTCTTATCCGTACATATTACATTAGTGCATCCCAAAGTTTCAACAGCAGGTAATTTTCTTATTAACGCATTTCTTTTAAGCATCCTTTGTACCCCAATAGCCAAAGAAACTGTAACAACAGCAGGAAGTCCCTCAGGAATAGCAGCAACTGCAAGACTTACACCTGATAAAAACATATAATATAAAGACTCTCCTCTTATTATTCCTAATACTATTACAATACCGCATATAGCAAGAGCTCCAGCTACTAACACTTTTCCAAGTTTATTAAGTCTTTTTTGTAATGGCGTTTCATCTCCTTCAATATCTTTAATCATCCCTGCAATTTTCCCCATTTCTGTTTGCATACCTGTAGCAGTTACAATAGCTTTCCCTCTTCCTTTCGTAACAATCGTACCCATATAAACTACATTACTATTAGTTACTGCCGCTCTTTTTACATTGTTTACAGCTTCCTTGTGGACAGGGACTGACTCACCAGTCAAAATCGATTCATCCACTTCTAAATTATGACTTTCTATCAAAACAGCATCTGCTGGAACTTTATCTCCCGCCTCCAATATAATAATATCATCTATTACAATCTGAGAAGCCTCTATCTCTTTTTGTTCTCCATCCCTCAAAACTTTTGCAATAGGCGCTGCAAGTTTTTTTAAAGCTTCCAAAGACTGCTCTGTTCTATATTCTTGGATAAATCCTAATACAGCATTTAAAATGACGATTATCGTTATTGTCAAAGCATCCGCTAATTCTCCCATCAAAGCAGAAATTAAAGTTGCTGCCAATAAAACCATCACCATAAAATCTTGAAACTGGTTTAAAAATATTTGCAAAGGACTAACTTTGTGCCCTTCCTCCAATATATTCGGCCCATATTTCAATAACCTTTTTTGCGCTTCTTGACTATTTAAGCCGGTAAAGTCAGTTTTATCAAAGTAGTAAATTGTTTGTTGCATTTGCTTCTTACCGTAAGACATCCCAATCCCCTTTCTTAAACTTTTTGCTCTCTAAATAAAATATGAGGGCATTCTAAAAAACATGCCCTCATTCTTTTAAACTTTGCCATCCATCTCTTGCAAGATTGACTATTAAATTATGTCGAGACTTGTCAGGATGATTTATAACTTTATTATACCATTTTAATGCCTCTTCTTTATTGCCTAACATTCTATTAAGTTCTGCTATCATGTATATAAGAAGTATTTCTTCCTCATATATATCCGAACCACTATAGGCTTTTATATAAGAATCCAATGCATATTTCAAATATTTTTCTTCATTTACCTTATCATTTAAAATCCTATATATCCAAGCAATTCTAAGACAAGTCTTCGCAAAAACTATGGGTTTATCTTCTTTTATCTGGGAACAATATAAAGCCAATAAATAGGTTTCTAACGCTTTTTGAGGTGTTCTTTCACCAGAAAATTCTCTTTTAACCCACTTAGCCGTTACCAGTGACAGGATTTTTTCCTTTTTGTCATTAGTTATTCTGTCAAATTCAGATTCCAAAGCAGCATATCCACAATTTGGGCACACAATAACCTCATAAAAGAAAGGATTAATGCCATCTTTATATTTAGTATAAAAATCTCTTTCTCTTTCTTCCACCTTCAATTGTGAAGTCCTTACTTTAGTATATGTAAATTCTCTCTTACACACTGGACATACGGCTTTTTTCTCGTACAAATATTTGTTCTCCAATATTACACCTCCGTCCAACATTAGTCCTATTAAATATTTTAACATACTCATCAACATTTTTCGACATTCTCTAGATAAAAAATTAGCTATCTGCAAAAGTTGAAATTATTTGTGATTTATTATTCCATATGTAAGGCCAATAAGCATAATAATGCCTCCATAACCAGCAATAGGATATAAATAATGAACAAGTTTTGCAAAACCAAACCTACTAGCTATAAGGGCTATTCCTCCCGAGGCAACAGTAAAAATCTTATATTTCACTGACCCAACTTCTGTAAACCTTGCCGCAAACCCATATAGATTTCCAACAGCCGTAGTATATATTTCTGCAATCAAAATAAAACTGTATACAAATTTCAAAACCGGTGAAATATTACCAGCAACATAAAGCATGGGTATCTCATATAAAGAAGCAGTAGGCATATTTATAAGAATTGTAAAAAATATCAAAAACGCACCTAATCCTAATCCCATTCCTCCTAATATAGCTCCCCATCTTAGTTTTGACCTGTCGTTGGTTTTCTGTCCAAGAGGAGCAAGAATGGCAACTGCCATCAAAAGATTATAGGAAGCATAAAGTACTCCCGACAATGCAAAATTTTTTACTGCAGCTTTAAAAGGAAAGTCAGCAATTGTTATAACCGTAATGTCTGGTCCATAAAAAAGGGAAAAAGTACCCACAATGATTATGGCAAGCAAGAGCAAAGGCACTACAAAAGAAATGGCAGAAATAACTCCTCCAATTCCTGTTAATACTGTTACAACCGATAATACTGCCATTACTACACCCCCAAAAGTAGAAGGAAGCCCAAATTGCTCTTCAAAAATTGCACCACAACCTGCTATCATTGCAGATAGTGCTCCAAACAAAAAAAATGTAACTACTAAATCTATCACTCTTCCAAATAAAGGTCCCCCAGCCTTCATGATGACCTTTTTATAGGAAGAGGCATTAAGCCTGTTACCTAATCGTAAAATTATATACCCATAAAACACAAACATAAAAACAGCAATTACAAGCCCTATAGTTCCTTTTACTCCGTGATATGCAAAAAACTGCAATATTTCTTGTCCCGAAGCAAATCCCGCCCCTACTACTGTTCCTATATAGCTTGCAGCAACTTTAAAAGCCGAAATCTCTTTTCTACTCAAAAAAATCCCGCCTTTCTTTCTATTTTAAATATATTTTTGGCGGGATAAAAAATATTATTCTTTTTAAAAAACTATTTACTTTTTATTAGAAAATGAGTTAAAATAATAGTTGTGCCATAACAAAATATTCTAGTACGTTTTATGAGGTGAAACAAATGAAAAGAAAGAAATGGTTTATTTTCTTTTTAATATTATCTATTGTAGCTTCAGGAGCCTTTTTTGTATATTATAAATACATACGTATAACAAAACATCCAGAGAGTGTATTTAACAATGATAATAAAAATAATATTTCCAATTCTGAACAAGCATTACCTAAAGACAAAGTATATATTGCCTTTTTAGGCTTAGATAAAAATGATGAAAGAGTACACACTCTAGGAAGTTTTAGGACTGACACTATAATGATATTTTCAATTGATTTAAATGATAAAGTCGTAAAAGTTCTTTCCATTCCGCGAGATACATACGTAGATATTCCCGGATTTCATAAAGACAAAATAAATGCTGCATATGTATATGGCGGTATGGGAGAAAAAGGTTATGCTCTTAGCTTAAAAACCATAAGTGATTTTTTAGGTATCGATGTGCCTTATTACATTTCAATAGACATGCAGACAATACCAGATATTGTAGACGCAATCGGTGGAGTACCCCTCGATGTAGAAGTAAATATGCATAGCCATGGAGCCAACTTAGATAAAGGATACCAAATTTTAGATGGGCAAAAGGCTTATCAGTATCTAAGATGGAGATATGACCCCATGGGAGATATAAACAGAATTAAAAGGCAACAAAAGTTTATAATTGCCTTTGCCAACCAGCTTAAAAGTAAAGCAAAAGATGTTTCTACTTATATAAATTTATACAATACTTTTAAAGGAAAGTTGTACACTAATCTCAATTATGAGCAAATACTTGCCTTAATATACGCTGTTAAAGACATATCACCAGATTCGATAGAAAAATTCACAGTGCCAGGAGACTTTTATGATTTAAATGGAATAAGTTACTGGAAGCCAGATATGGAAAAATTAAACGAGGTGCTTCAAGAATTCACAAAATAAAGAGACGCAGCTAGAAGCGTCTCTTTATTTTGTGAAACCAACTTAGTTTCTTTTTTATTGGTTCTATCACTTCAATATCTTCACCATTAATCACTTTTTGACTATTACTAATCAAATAGTCTATGTAGGCATCTTCAATTCCTTCTTTTTTTAAAGTCTCTAAAGCTTTTGATATCTTAGGCGCTCTTCCCCTTGTTGTATGAGCATCAGAAGCTATAAAATGCACCATATTGTGTTTTATAAGCTCTAACGACTTATACCTTATCTCATCTCCAAACAAGCCTGTAATGCTTGTAGAATTAATTTGCATAAGCGCTCCTTCGTTAATTAACCTATATATTATATCAAAATCTCCTTTAACATATGAATATCTTTCTATGTGAGCTATAATAGGAGTAACTCCTATCACCTTAAAGTCAAATATTACATCCTCTATGTATTCCGGATAACTAGCTACCGGTAATTCTATCAAAATATATTTACCCATATCGTTTATTGACATAACTTCTCCTTTTTTATAACTTTCCACTAATGTAGGAGAAATAAAAGCTTCACACCCTGGAATTATCTTTAAATCTATGTGATTTTGAATTAAAAACTCATTTAACTGCTGACAAGCATTTAAAATACTCTCTTTTGATATTTCATGCTCATATTCTATATAATGAGGTGTCGCTACAATTGACTCTATACCATCTTGTACTGCAATAAGTGCCATTTCCTTGGAAATGTCCAAGGACTCAGCACCATCATCAAGATTAGGTAATATATGACAATGTATGTCCACCATTATCTTTTCCTTCTTTTCCTATGTTGTGGTTTATTATCATCATAATAATAGTAATAGTAGTATCCTCCATGACTTTCTTTTACTCTGTTGAGTACAACCCCAAGGATATTAGCTTTTACACTTTCTAAAATCTCTTTTGCTCGGCTAACTGCTCCAATCTCTGTCTTCCCAGCTTGTATAACAAGTATTACCCCATCAACAACAGGTGCTAATACTACTGCATCAGTTACAGTAACAACAGGAGGACTATCTATAAATACATAGTCGTAATTTTCTTGAATACTACTTAATAATTTTTTCATTCTATTAGAACCCAACAGCTCAGCTGGATTAGGTGGAATTGGCCCAGAAGTTAATATATGTAAATTACTGTAACTGGTATCTACATTTAAATAAGCCTCATAGTCCCCTTCATCTATCAGTAAATTTGTTAAACCTCTACTATTAGACAAATTAAAAGTTTTATGAACTGTGGGATTTCTTAAATCTGCATCTATTACAATAACTTTACTTCCTGTCAAAGCTACAGAATAGGATAAGTTTTTGACAATAGTACTTTTCCCTTCATTTGGAAGCGAGCTGGTAATCAATATACTTTTAACTTTTCTATCTACACTGGTAAATTGCAAATTAGTTCTTAAAGCACGAAAAGCCTCAGCAAAAGGCGATTTTGGATCTGCTACAATTGGATTTCTTGCTACTACCATTCATTTTCACATCCTTACCTAAATTTAATTTTTTATTTCGGGAATGACACCTAATACAGGTAAGTCCAAGTATTTCTTTATATCTTCTGGGCTTTTTATAGTTCTATCCATATATTCCAATAAAAATACAATAAAGACGCTTATCATAAAGCCTAAAATAGCAGCTACCGCAATATTCAAACTTGTTTTAGGACTAATTTTAGAGGTTGGTGGAATAGCTTTATCAATTACTTGCACATTATCAATGTTCATTATTTTTACAATGTTTTCCACAAATGAATCCGCAATCGCATTTGCTATTTCTGCTGCTTTACGAGGGTCACTATTTTTTACGCTTATCTCAATAATCTCTGTGTTACCTTTAGCTGCTACATCTACACTATTTTTTAATTGGTCAACAGTTAGAGGTAGTCTCAGTCTCTCAATTACTGGCTGCAAAACCCTCCTGCTTTTAACAAATTCACTATAAGTGGCAGCTAGCATCCTACTAGTTTGTATATCTTGAACTTGTATCTGACTATTGTTAAGCGCGGAACTTTGTGTTCTGCTGACTATCAAAGAAGTACTCGCTTTATACACAGGAGTAGCAATGAAATATGAAAATATCCCACTAATTATCGTAGCTAAAAGGGTAATAATTACTATCATTTTTGTCCTTTTTCTTATAATCAGGAAAATTTCTCGCAAATCAATTTCCTCTTCTGCCATTTTTAAACCCCCTTTTATCCTTTCCTTTGTATACAATTTGCTATAAAAGCAAAATTCAGTTCTTTTTAAATTTTTTTGCTATTTTACTTTTGTAACCGCAGCCTCCTTTTCGATAGCTGTTAAATTGTCAACAAGTTCTAATAAATACCTCTTAAAAGGTTCACTTAAGTCCTCTCTTTTTAGAGCATACTCAACAGTTGCCATAAGGTAACCTAATTTATCTCCCACATCATATCTCTTGCCAATAAAATTATAGGCGTAAATTGCTTCATAATTTAAGAGAGTTTTTAAAGCATCTGTAAGCTGTATTTCACCTCCTGCTCCTGGTGGCGTGTTTTCCAATATTTCAAATATTCTTGGTGTAATTATATATCTTCCCAAAATAGCGATGTTAGAAGGCGCCTTTTCTTTTTTAGGCTTTTCCACAAGGTCTTTGACTTTGTATAATCTATCCTCAATAATAGCAGCGTCAACTATTCCATATTTATCTACATCCTCATACGGCACCTCTTGTACCCCAATAATAGAACAGTTGTACCTTTCGTATTGGTCAATCATCTGCTTTAAAACCGGCACTTCTGAATCTACTATGTCATCTCCTAAAAGTACTGCAAAAGGCTCATTTCCTACAAAAGATTTAGCACAGTAAATAGCATGTCCCAACCCTTTAGGTTCCTTTTGCCTTATATAGTGAATGTTCACCATATTGCTAATATCCTCTACAAGGTTAAGTAAACTTTCCTTGTTTTTCTTTTTTAACTCCAGCTCCAACTCCACAGATTTATCAAAATGGTCTTCTATTGCTCTTTTATTTCTGCCAGTTATTATAAGGATATCCTCAATTCCCGATTGAATCGCCTCTTCGACTATATATTGAATAGTGGGTTTGTCCACAATTGGAAGCATTTCTTTAGGCTGAGCCTTGGTAGCAGGCAAAAACCTCGTACCAAGGCCTGCAGCCGGAATTATCGCCTTTCTTATTTTCACTGTTTTTTCCTCCCATGCAAGTTTTACAGCTTATTTAAACTCTACGCTAAATTTAGCTAAAGCTTCTGAAAGCTCTTTTTTAATCGCTTCAAGTTTTTCTTCTGTCTTTGCCTCACATCTCACAATAAGCTCTGGTCCTGTGTTAGAAGCTCTAACCAGTCCCCATCCTCCATCAAACAACACTCTTGCACCATCAACATCTATAATGTTGTATCCTTTTTCTTTAAAGTATTCAGTTACACCTTTTACCACATCAAATTTTTTCTCATCGTCACATTCTAACCTTATTTCAGGTGTTGCAGGATATTTAGGAACATCAGCTAAAAGCTCAGACAAAGATTTATCTGTATTAGAAAGTATTCGTAAAAGCCTTGCAGCAGCGTATGCCGCATCATCAAACCCATAGTACTCATCTGCAAAAAACATATGACCAGACATTTCTCCTGTAAACACAGCACCTAATTCTTTCATTTTTGCTTTTATGAGGGAATGCCCTGTTTTGAAGAAGATAGGTTTGCCTCCCAATCTCTCAATTTCTTCTACTAATGCCTGAGAACATTTCACTTCTACAATGGCATCAGCGCCGGGATGTTTTTTCATTATTTCTCTCCAATAAAGAATCATCAACATATCTCCCCAAATTACATTGCCTTTATCATCTACGACGCCGATTCTATCACCGTCACCGTCAAAAGCTATACCCAAATCTGCGTTTACCCTCTTTACTTCTTCAATTAAATCTTTTAAATTTTCTTCTTTTACTGGATCTGGAAAATGGTTTGGAAATGTAGGATCAGATTCACAATAGAGAGGATATACTTCACAACCTAAATTGTATATCACATCAGGATAAAAATATGAACCTGTGCCATTCCCACAATCGACAACAACTTTAAGCTTTCTGTCGCCTAATTTAACCTTTTCTTTTATCATATTAATATACGAATTAATTGGATAAGCATACTTCACATTTCCTGTACCTTCTTCAAATTCGCCTTTTTCTGCTATATAGTAAAGTTTTTTAAGTTCATCGCCATAAATTGTAGAAGGTCCTACCATAACTTTGAAACCATTAAATTGTGGCGGATTGTGGCTTGCAGTAATCATCATCCCTGCTTGATAATTGTACAGGACATTAGAATAGTAAAAAGCTGGAGTCGTCAAAACCCCTACATCTAATACATCACAGCCTGTAGAAGTAAGTCCTTTAATCAAAGCATCTCGTATAGGTCTTGATGATAATCTATTATCTCTGCCTACCAGCACATCCTTAATTCCTTTTTGTCTCACATATGTACCAAAGGCCTTCCCTATAAGCTCAGCACTTTCAACAGTCAAATCATCTTCCCATACGCCTCTAATATCATACATCCTAAACATATTTTCATTCAACTTCATTTGTCTCAACCTCCTTTTTTATGCCATACAATTTAATTATATAGATAATACTGAAAATCCTCAATACACAATCTTCACAAAATTGTTTCTTGACTTTATGCAAATATGTCAACAAGCATAAACCAGACTCCTTTGCTGCTCAGATACATTTTCCATCACTTCAATAGCTAAATCTACACTTTTTAGCTCACCTGCTATACTAAATATAACTTTTGCCCTCTTTTTTCTTTTGTCTATTTTCTTAATAAGCCCTTCATACCCTTTTAATGGTCCTTCAATTATCTTTACTCTTTCTCCTTCCATTATACCTTTCGACAAATCTATTAAATCAGAATTTTTAGTAAGAGATAAAATTATTTTCATCTCCTCTTCTTTTACAAAAGCAGGCCTTTTTCCTTCTTTCAGAAAAATACCTCTTTTTAAAACTTCAGATATTTTATAATATAAATCATCACTCATCTCGGCATTTACAAAAACATATCCAGGAAATAAAAGTTTAATTTTTTCCACTGGTTGTCCTTTTACTCTCTCTATAATTTTTCTTTTCGGAATAAGCAATTTCACTTCCTCTTTAAAGCAATTCTCAATAATATCTCTAACTTTGTTCTCATAACCACTTCGAGTAAAAATAACATACCATTTTTTCATTTTTCTACACCCCCTTTTATAATTTTATCTCTTATTCTTACAAAATTCAACATATAATTCCTAATTATGATATAAATAAGTATGCAAATGGAAACTTGAAAAACTCGACCATTGTGCTATATTATAATTATTCGAAACAAATTAACGTTTAAAGGGGGACTTTTTATGCAAATAGAACACAAAAGATAAAAGACATAAAACTAAAGGGCGGGCATTCAGAAAAATACCCACCCCAACTCTTGACAAAGAGCCTTTAAAAAATTTTTTATAAAATAAAAAGGCTTAAGAGTTAAGCCTCAAGAAATATTTATAAAAACTCAAATCATCAGTAAGTTCGGGATGAAAAGAGGTAGCAAGCAAATTATCTTGCTGTGCTGCCACAATTTTACCTTGGTGCTTCGCAAGTATCCTGACACCATTCCCTACATTTTCTATATACGGAGCCCTTATAAAAACCGCCTCTATCTCATTATTGGAAACTGCTGGTATTATAAGCTTTGTTTTAAAGCTGTCAAGTTGACTGCCATATGCATTTCTTTTAACTGAAATATCCATTATTCCAAGGTGCACTTTGTCATCATTAACTATATATTTTGCCATAAGTATCATGCCAGCACAAGTGCCCCATATGGGAATTTTCCTCTCATTCAGCTTTAAAATAGCATCTTTGAGTCCAAAATCTACAATCATTTTCCCTATTGCAGTGCTTTCGCCACCCGGTATAATCAATGCATCTAAGCTTAGCAGAGTATTTTTGTCTTTTGCCAAAACAGCTTCTACACCATCTATAAGCTTTAATTTTTCAATATGTTCTCTAACAGAGCCCTGAATTGCCAATACTCCAACGCGCAAACTACCATCCCCTTGAAGCATATAGATCTTTTTCATCAAGTTTTCTTATATCAATACTCTGCATGGCTTCTCCCAATCCTTCTGAAACTTCTGCCAATATTTCTGGTTTGTCGTAATAGGTTACAGCTTTTACTATAGCCTCTGCCATTTTTTCAGGATTTTGTGACTTAAATATTCCAGAACCAACAAAAACACCATCTGCACCAAGCTGCATCATTAAAGCCGCATCCGCTGGTGTCGCAATCCCTCCTGCCGCAAAATTTACAACCGGAAGTCTCCCATGTTGTGCAACATATTTTACAAGTTCATATGGCGCTTGAAGTTCTTTAGCAGCAGCCATAAGTTCGTCTTCTCTTAAAGTAGTAAGCCTTTTTATTTCGGCATTTATTATCCTCATATGCCTTACTGCTTCTACTACATTTCCTGTACCTGCTTCTCCTTTTGTCCTTATCATAGAAGCACCTTCCCCTATACGCCTTAGTGCTTCTCCAAGGTTTCGTGCCCCGCACACAAAAGGTATCTTAAATGCCCACTTATCTATATGGTACATCTCGTCTGCAGGGGTTAAAACTTCGCTCTCATCAATAAAATCTATCCCAAGTGCCTCTAAAATCTGTGCTTCCACAAAATGCCCAATTCTAACTTTTGCCATAACAGGGATTGATACTGCTGCCTTTATCTCCTTTATTATTTTAGGATCTGACATTCTTGCGACTCCGCCTCTTGCCCTAATATCAGCTGGAACTCTCTCTAAAGCCATAACTGCAACAGCCCCTGCCTTTTCAGCAATAACCGCCTGTTCTGGTGTTGTCACATCCATTATGACTCCACCCTTTAGCATTTGCGCAAGGTTTTTATTAAGCTCATATCTTTCATTCATTGTTCTATTCCTCCTTACAATTGTATTGTCATTTTATATATCTTAATATCAATTGTACCTATTAAATCGAAACAAATCAATCAGAACATTATAGATACAAAAAAAGAATGCATAACGCATTCTAATCCAAAAGTTCTCTATACAATTTCATTAAACTTTCATTTATATTGTTTATCTCACTTACATCAAAAATAAATTCTTGATAGTTTAACTCGTCTTCAACTTCTCCCCCCTGAAACATACGCAATCTACAAGAAATTTAGTTTTTTCCGTCTCAACTAAATAGCATGAGCCTGTAACTTCTTTAGTAGCTCCCAAAAAACTTATTTTCACAATAACGTCTCCTTTCATATTAGGAATAATAATTTTCTTCGATCCATTTATTTATATAATGTATATATCTAACAAAATCATCCAAATGGTTCTTTAATATGTCAACAATTACCTTCTCGTCAATTTTCATATAATCATGTACAAGTATATTTCTAAAAGAAACCATGTTAGAAATATTTTTGGCAAAATTTTCTGGCAAAATGTTTGCTTTACCTAATAATAAAACCGTTTCTCTATAGGTATCGGGTTTTTCTAAACCAAGAGAAGAAATAATTATATTGGCTATATCAATAACACATTCTATAGATATTTGAATTCCTCTTTCTATTCCCCAATATTTGAGCATATCCTCTTTTATATTTTCTTTATTTACTTCTTGCGATACTTTTTTTAACAATATTAAATTTTTTTGTAACTCTTTTATTTTAGAATTTTTT
>Ga0208154_10080_pt1 | contig 24846 bp, 17 predicted proteins | sample Wag4S2014_11_5_FD_187354 | JGI IMG/M metagenome (GOLD analysis project Ga0208154, IMG submission 187354) | Deep subsurface shale carbon reservoir microbial communities from Ohio, USA - Utica-2 Time Series 2014_11_5 (SPAdes) (version 2) ...
GACAAAGCGTTAACAAAACTTAGCGAGACCGAGGGCGGAGGCAGGGCCGAAGCCAAGGATGGCGGAGGCGGGCACCTGAGACAGGAGGTCGAATGTGCCCGGGACCCTGCCGGAACCCGAAGGTCGAGCTTAGTTTTGTCGCTTTGGAACATCGGAGTGACGATGCAAAATATCCTATTTTAAAAAATTTTTGCTTTGTCAACAAACTGAGGAATCCTTTTGATATAAGGATTCCTTTTTACATTAAAGGTATTTTGCGATATGTTGGATGTTATTCCTTTACAATATTCTCTTTACAAAATTTTTTATTCTTTCAAGTGCTCTTGCTATTTTATCTATAGAATATGCGTATGATACACGAATAAATCCTTCACCGCTTGGGCCAAATGCGTCTCCTGGTACTACAGCTACTTTTTCTTCTTTTAAGAGTTTTTCACAAAATTCCTGTGAAGTCATACCCGTCTTTTTTATTGACGGGAAAATATAGAAAGCTCCTTTTGGCTCAAAGCAGTCAAAACCTATTTCGCGAAATCCGTTTACAATAAATTTCCTTCTCTTATCATATGTTTCTCTCATTTTTACTATGTCTTCTTCACATTGATATATACCCTTTATAGCTGCATATTGTGCTGTTATTGGAGCGCATATAGTTGTGTACTGATGGATTTTATTCATCGCTTCAATGAATCCGTGTTCTGCTGCAATATATCCAAGTCTCCAACCTGTCATGGCAAAAGCTTTAGAAAAACCGTTTATAAGTATTGTCCTTTCTTTCATGCCCGGAAGTGAGGCTATGCTTACGTGTCTTCCTTCATAAGTCAATTCACTATATATTTCATCAGAAATTACTATTAAATCATGCTCGATTATTATGTTTACAATTTCTTCTAATTCTTCTTTTTTCATGATAGCACCTGTAGGGTTATTGGGGTAAGGAAGAATTAATGCTTTTGTTTTCGAGGTTATTTTTGATTTTAGGTCATCAGGGGTTAGTATAAAATTGTTTTTTTCATCAGTAGGAACAAATACAGGGATGCCTCTTGTCAAAGTTACACAGGGGGCATATGAAACATAGCTAGGTTCAGGAACTAAGACTTCGTCACCGTCATTTAAAAGAGCTCGCAGAGCAAGGTCAATGGCTTCACTAGCACCAATAGTTACCATTATTTCTTTTTCAGGGTCATAGGTTAAATTATAATGAGTTTTTAAGAAATAGGATATGGCCATTCTAAGTTCGGGCAAGCCTAAGTTTGAGGTGTATGTTGTGCTACCTCTATCTAGTGCGTTAATGCCTTCTTTTCTTATTTCCCACGGAGTTACAAAATCTGGTTCGCCAACTCCCAGTGATATTATGTCTTTTGAATTAGTCACAAGGTCAAAAAATTTTCTGATTCCGGACGGTGGAATACTTTTTACTACGTTGGATATGTATTTGTCTGTATTCATGGTGTTATCACCAATCTTTTGTCGTCTTGTCCTTCTTCATAAAAAACTCCGTCTTTTTTATATCTTTTTAAAATAAAATGTGTGGTAGTGCTTAATACGCCATCAATGGGGGCAAGTCTTTCAGCGACAAAGAAGGCTATTTCTTTCATTGTTTTACCTTCTACTTCAACGGAAAGGTCGTAAGTTCCGGAAATTAAGGAAACTGATTTTACTTCTTCGTACTGGCATATTCTTTCAGCTATTGCATTAAATCCAAGTCCTTGCTGGGGTGCTACTTTTACATCTATGAGGGCAGTTACGACTTCCCGGCCAGCCTTTTCCCAATCCACGAGAGCAGTGTATTTTAACAACACTTTTTTGTCCTCAAGACTTTTTATTGTGTTTTTAACTTCTTCTTCACTAAGCCCTGTGATTGCTGCCATTTGCTTTTCTGTAAGACGGCTGTTTTCGCACAGAAGGTCAAGGATCTCCATGCTTTTATCCATTTTTGCACCTCCTAAAAATATATTTTATGCACATTATAATACAAAGATAGGCGTAATTCAATAATTTAATAAATTGAAGTATAAAAATTTAAATAAAAACGTTTGAAATTTAACGAATGTGTGAATTCTGGGTTGACATGTTTGCATAAAGAATGTTACAATTTTTATATAGATATTGATAATTATTTTCAATTATGGAGGCACAACAGATGGCAGAGAATACTATTCTAAATCTTATACAATTAAGGGAAAATCATGAAGGAGAGATTGTATTAATAAAAGCCGGAAGAGCAGCTACGCAAAGATTGAATGAAATGGGACTTGTCCCGGGGACAAAAGTTAAGGTAGTTAGAAAAGGCCTTTTAAGGGGGCCTGTTGAGCTGGAAGTTAGAAATTCCCACCTTGTGATTGGATATGGTCTTGCTTCAAAAATATATGTAAAAATTGCCTAACAGAAAGGAAGGCTTAAGATGAAAAAAGAAATAGTTATAGCCTTAGCAGGAAATGCTAATGTAGGTAAAAGCGTTATCTTCAATCAATTGACGGGTTTAACTCAGATAATTGGCAACTGGCCGGGGAAAACGGTGGAAAGGGCAGAAGGGGTTTTGAGATTTAAAGGACGAACTATAAAAATTGTTGACCTTCCCGGCATTTATTCACTTTCTGCTTATTCTCAAGAGGAAATTGTCTCTCGTGAGTTTATAGCTTTTGAAAAACCAGATGTTGTAATAAATGTGGTGGATGCCTCTAACCTTGAAAGAAACTTGTTCTTTACAGTTCAGCTTTTAGAGCTTCATGTGCCTATGGTTATGGCTTTAAACCAAGTAGATTATGCCATTAAAAAGGGTATAGATATAAATGTAAAAAAGTTAGAAGAACTTTTAGGGATTCCTGTTGTAAAAACTATTGCTACAAAGGGAAAAGGCCTTGAAAAATTGATAGATAAGGTTTTAGAAGTTGTAGATTCAAATAAAGAAACGACTGTAAATGACTATGACATAAAGCAAGAGAAAATTCTTAAATATGGAAATGAAATAAGCGAGTATGTAATGAGAATTTACAATATTCTTTTAAAACACAATGTAGTAAACATTATAAATTTGTTTCATCCTCTGTGGATTTCTCTAAAACTTATAGAAGAAGATAGCGATATAATTGAAAAGCTAAAAAGAGAGCCTGATGGTAAAAAGGCTTATGAAGAGATTCAAAAAGAACTAGAGGGATTAAAGGCGAAGACAGATGGCCCTCTTGTGACTTTAGTTACAGCAGCCAGGTATGATATTGCTTCTTTTATAGCCAGGCAGACAGTATCAGAGATTCACCATAGAATTACTTGGACTGATTTAATTGACAATGTAGCTCTTCATAAAATATTTGGCTATATATCAATGTTTGCTATTGTCTTCATATCATTTTACGGCATATTTAAATTTGGAGAGTATTTCTCTGGCGTGTTGGAGGGATTTTTTGATGTATTAAGACCTTTGGTGTATAATTTGCATATTCCAAATATGTATAAAGATGTTTTATGGAATGGACTTGTTGAAGGACTTATTTCTGCTATAACCATCGTACTACCTTATATACTCCCATTTTATGTATTTTTATCAATACTTGAAAACACGGGTTACCTCGCAAGAATTGCCTTTTTAATGGATGAGATAATGCACAAAGTGGGACTTCACGGCAAAGCTCTCATTCCAATATTGATGGGCTTTGGGTGCAATGTCCCTGCAGTATTAGGCACCAAAATTTTAGAAACGGATAGAGAAATATTTATTGCGTCTTTTATGTCCACTCTTGTGCCTTGTTCTGCAAGGATCGTGATAATTTTAGGCACAATAGGGGTCTTCATGGGGCCACAATATGCACTTGCTGTTTTTGCCTTAGACGTTTTGGTAATTTATATAGCGGCGTATTTTGCAGATAAAATAGCGCCTGGAAAACCCTATGATTTGATAATGGAGCTTCCTGGTTACAGAATGCCCGCCTTAAAACCTACATTAAAGCAAATATGGATTAGGATTAAAGACTTTTTGTATGTGGCACTTCCTATAATTGTCGTAGGAAGTCTTGTGCTTGAAATATTGAAATACACAGGTATATTTAAATACGTGACGTATGTAACGGACCCTATTGTAGTAAAATGGTTGGGATTGCCATCAATAGTAGGGATAGTATTGATTTTTGGGATTTTGAGAAAAGAACTGACACTTATAATGCTTTTAACACTGTCTGGGACAAGTCATATAACACAGATTTTGACGCCGCGGCAGATGATTGTCTTTGGTGTTGTTACAATGCTTTATATTCCTTGTATTGCTACAATTGCGGCATTAAAAAGGACAATTGGATGGAGAAAAACATGGTGGGTAGTTTTTGTTAATATTTTTATTGCAATACTAATAGGGGGAATATTAAATCGAATTCTTACTTTTGTATAATTGTGCTATAATGTTAATGGGTGAAAAACAATAGAATTTATAGAGAAAAATAAATTGAAAATAGAGTAGGACACTAGACCTACTCTATTTTTTTTATCAAATCAGATTGGCTTTTAGTAAAAGCTCCTCATTATTAAGAATTTCCTCAGGTTTACCTATAGTTTCTATTCTATGGTCTTCGTTTAGCACTATTATCCTGTCTGAAAGCGTTGCTGCCATATCAAGGTCGTGAGTTGCAATAACTATTGTAGTACCTTTTTTGTTTAATTCTTGTAGTTTCACTAAAAGCCACTTTTTTGACCGTGGGTCAAGGCCATTTGTAGGTTCGTCAAGAAGCAAAACTTCAGGATTTATCACCATGACTGATGCTAATGCGACTTTTTTCTTTTCTCCGCCGCTTAATCTGTGAGGGGGCCTATCTTTTAATTTTTCAATTCCAAAAGAAATAAGAGTTTCTTCCACTATTTTTTGGACTTCGTCTTCCTTTAAGCCCATTTGAAGTGGTGCAAATGCTATTTCGTCAAAGACTGTAGTGCTGAAAAGTTGCACATCAGAGTCCTGAAACACAAAACCTACTTTTTTTCTAAATTCATATTCATCAAAAGTTTTTTTACCCCCCAGCAATTTGCCAAATGCCCATATTTCACCTTTGTCCGGATAAATTAAATTGTCCATCAATTTTAAAAGAGTGGATTTTCCACTGCCATTTGCACCGAGAAGGATTAACTTTTCTCCTTTTTTTACTTCAAAACTTATGTCAATTAAAGCAGGAACTGGTTTATTGTAAGAGTAATAGACATTTTTTAATTCAAATACTGTGCTCAATTTAAACCTCCTTATGGGTGGATATACCACAAGATGAATAAAAAAGTTATATTAAAACCTATCCATATATAATCATAAAAAGTCATTTTAAAAGTAGTTAGTGTTTTGTAATCTCCATTATAACCTCGTGAAATCATAGCGTTATAAACTTCATCGCTCAGTTGTTGAGACCTTATCAAAACATTTGCCATAGCAGAAGCGACAAATTTTCGCCCTTCACTACTATTACTTTTCCCCACATTTCTGCTTTTTCTTGCGAGAAACATGTTTGTAGCAATTTCTAAAAGCAAAAAGATGTAACGTAAGGCCATTTCAAGTGTAGCAGTAAAAATGCGGGGAAGCTTAAAAGACCTCAATCCTTTTAATATTTCTACCCATTTTGTTGACAGTGCTAGTATATATACAAAAGATAAAGATATAAATGACCTCATCATAAAAATAATGGCACTATACAAACCTTCTTTTGTTATATAAAAATTTTTTGTGAAATATACTAAAGGCTGTCCCTCTTTTACTACATTAAAAAGTGAAGGTATCAGGACAATACCTGTAAAAAATATTGAGACTGTTGATACCCTCACAACATATGCTTTTAAAGGTATTTTAGAAAAATAAGCCAACAAAAGTGCATAAATAAGAAATATGGTCATAAAAGGTATTGTCTTTCCAAAATTGACTATAATGATTAATATAAAAACGGAGACGAGTTTTATTCTCGTATCAAGAGACTGCATAATACCTTTCTTAGCAAAAATTGTGTCAGAATAAAACATATCTTCAAATGCATTTTGTATACTTAAGATTGTCTTTTCTAAAAAGTTATCCATTTTTCTTCTGGGGTTTTCCCATAATCCTCCCTAATATTGCAAATATCAATACAATAGCTGCAATTCCTATAACTGCCGAAAAAATATAACCTAAAGCTTGTTGGAAGAAATTAACATCAAATCCTGGTATACTGTAATCGGGTAATATTGCTTTTATAACTTCTGAGAATCTACTCATTCCCTCAGGTACATATCCTATCATGTTCTTAATTTCATCTAAGCCCCATTCTCCCCATGCCGAACCAGGAGCTAAAAGCCCGAGAGGAGTGAGAAGTATTATAACTATAGCTGCAATGTAGAATTTTTTCATCTATTATCACCTCTAAGCTTGTATGAAAATTTATACAGTATATTTTCCTCATCCGCTTTTTGTAAATAATATACTACAAGGCCTGTTATGATGGCTTCTACAATACCAGCTACAGTAAGATGAGCAAACATCATTGCAGGTATTGCTACGTTTAATCCATAGGGAAAATATAGAGGTGTTCCATTTGCTGTATGAAAAAGCAATGGCTGAAGTCCAAGTTCTATTGCTGTAGCAAGAGCTGCAGCATTTATTCCTACATATCCCCCTATAGCAGATGATATGACTTTATTTAACTTAAGTGACAACATAAGTTTATAAATTCCGTATCCAACAAAAGGAGCTATAAAAGCTATATTAAAACTATTTGCACCCAAAGCTAAAATTCCTCCGTCACCAAAAAGCAATGCTTGTATAAATAAAGCTATAGTAAGAGATATACTTGCTGCCCACGGCCCTAAAGTTATTGCAAGGAGAGTTGCACCAATGGCATGGGAAGTTGTACCACCTGGTATTGGTACGTTAAACATCATTATTGTAAATGCAAAAGCAGACCCTATAGCCAAAGTAGGTATGTCTTTTTTGTCAAAACTTTCATTGACTTTTTTTGCTGCAACTGAAATGACTGGTACCATAGCAGCACCCATAACAGCGCAGGTTTGAGGACTTATATAGCCTTCAGGTATGTGCATAAAAAATTCCCCCTTACAAATTTTCACCTGTTGTTGTCATTACCAGTTTTCCATGCTTTACTCCTTTTGTGCTTATAATTTCATCTGCAATTTTTGTAATTTCTTTTGAAGTGCCTTTTACTACCATTACTTCGAGGCAGTTGTGCTTATCCAAGTGTACGTGCATTGTTGAGATTATGTTTTGATAGTGCTTGTGTTGCATATCTGTCAGTTTGTCACTTATTTCCCTCACTTCATGATTAAAAACATAAGTAATTGTTCCAATAGTTTCTACATCCTCTGCTTCCCACTGATTTTCCACGATAAAATCTCTTATCAAATCTCGTATAGCTTCAGACCTGTTGTTGTAATTTTTTTTCTTTATAAGCTCGTCAAATTGATAAAGAAGTTTTGATTCCATTGAAACTCCAAAACGTGTTATTTCTTCCAGACTTATCACTCCCATAAAATAGTGTTATCTTCTTAAAAATAATAACACTATTTTATGGGAGAGTCAATTTAAAAATTAACTAAAGTCTTCGCTTTTATGCGTAGAATGCATTGCGGGAGTAACTACGGGAGCCTGCAGACAAGAGCATAAAAGCAGAAGGCTTAATTTTATCATTGGAGGCACTATCGTATATCTTGCAATAAAAAATACGAACTGTGTTTAAAGTTGCTATTGGAGAGATAGATTTTTGGTGGTAGTTATATTATTTGTGATGATTAAATTTTTAGTAAAAATATTTAATAAGTGAGATGAGTGTAAAAATTTTTCACTCTTTTTTAATTATAAAGCTCTTGTGATATAATAAAATAAAGTTAGTTACAATACAGGAGGTAGAGTATGCCACTTAATGTAGTACTTGTTGAACCTGAGATACCACAGAACACGGGGAATATTGCAAGGACTTGTGTACTTACGGGCAGCAGGCTTCATCTTGTAAAACCTTTAGGTTTCAGTATAGACGAAAAATACGTAAAAAGAGCTGGCTTAGATTACTGGCCTCTTTTAGACCTTACTGTTTACGATAATCTCGAACAATTTCTTGAACAAAACAAAGGGAAAAAGTTTTATCTTGCTACCACAAAGGCTAGAAAATATTATCATGATGTGAAATATGAAGACAATTCTTATATACTTTTTGGGAAAGAAACTGCAGGACTTCCTAAGTGGTTGATTGAAAAATACTACGAGGATTGTATACGGATACCAATGCATGAAGTGATATCTACAAGGTCTTTAAATTTGTCCAACTCTGTAGCTATAGTACTGTATGAGGCCTTGAGACAACTGGGTTTTCCTAATATGAAATAAAAAAATTGAGGGATGATTATGAAACGAAAGATTATTCATGTTGATATGGATGCTTTTTTTGCATCTGTAGAACAACATGATAATCCGGAATACAAAGGGAAACCTGTTATTGTAGGAGGTCTGTCGGGAAGAGGGGTAGTTTCAACTTGCTCCTATGAGGCAAGAAAGTACGGAATACATTCTGCAATGCCGATGTACATGGCAAGGAAGCTATGTCCACACGGTATTTTTCTTTCTGTAAGGAGAAAAAGATATGAAGAGGTTTCAGCTCAAATTTTTGATATCCTGTACAGTATAACTCCTTTAGTGGAACCTGTTTCTATAGATGAAGCCTATCTTGATGTTACAGATATTGACAAAAATCCAGAGATTATTGCCCTGGAAATAAAAAAGAAAGTGAAGGAAACGACAGGACTTACTATTTCTGCAGGAGTTTCCTATAATAAATTTCTTGCAAAACTTGCCTCAGATTGGAATAAGCCAGACGGATTTATGGTCATAACAGAAGACATGATTCCCGACATTTTAAAACCACTTCCCGTTTCCAAAGTTTATGGTATAGGGCAAAAATCCGAAGAAAGACTTAAATCTATGGGAATAAATACAATAGGTGACCTTTTAAAACTGTCACAGGAGAATCTTGTCGAAATTTTTGGTAAAGTAGGTGTGGAGATATATTTAAGGATCCGCGGCATTGATGAGAGGCCTGTTGAAACTATGAGGGAGATTAAATCTATAGGAAAGGAAAAAACATTAGAAAAAGATACAAAAGATAAAAAACTTTTGCTTCACTATGCGAAATTATTTTCCGACATAATATCGGAAGAATTGTTTAGAGCGGGGCTTTATGCCAGAACAGTTACTGTTAAGATGAAGACATCAGATTTTGCTATTCACACCAAAAGCAAAACTTTAAATAAATATATACGATTAAGTGAGGACATATACAATGTAGCCTACGAAATTATTGAAAATATAAAATTGGACCAGTATATAAGGTTGATTGGACTATCTGTTTCTAATTTGAGCGCAGTAAAGTATGAGCAATTGTCGTTTTTGGATAAAAGTGTTGTCAAGTCTATTAAGGCAGAAAACATAGCCAGAGAAATAAATAAAAAAATAGGGCAGGAGATAGTGAAAAAGGCCAGCGAGCTTTTAAATAATAAAACGAAACAATGGAGGGATTAAATGGAAGCTAAAGAAAGGCATAAACGCAATATTGCGAAAGAAATTATAGAACTGGCATGGCCTTCTATAACAGAACAAATGCTTATAATGACAGTTGGAATGGTGTCAACTATATTTGTAGGACGTGTGGGAACAAATGCAATTGCAGCTGTTGGGATGATTAATTCTCTTATTTTTTTCTTTCAAGCTATTTTTGCAGGCCTTGCTACTGGATCTACAGTAATTGTAGCAAGGCTTATTGGCGAAGAAGATGAGGGAAGTGCTCGCGTTGCTGTTATGCAATCCCTTATTATGAGTATTGCTGTTTCTATAGGTTTTACTGTTCTTGGATATATTTTTGCGGTACCTCTTATTAAAATTTTTTTTGGTAGTGTATCTCCCGATGTTTTTAAATTGGCTTTAATATATTATAAAATAGTGATTTTAGGTATACCTTTTATGATAGTTGAAATTGTAATAGCAGGAGCATTAAGAGGAGCTGGGGATACTAAAACACCAATGTATATAACAGCTATAGTAAATGTCATAAATCTTTTATTAAACAGTATACTTGTTTTTGGAGTACATTTTCATAGTGGATATGTAGTACCTCCTTTAGGCGTAAAAGGTTCTGCACTTTCTGCTACAATCTCAAGAACGATAGGAGGTTTTTTGCAATTATATATCTTGTATTTTGGCAAAAGAAGGATTAATCTTGACATAAAAGAAAAAATACGGCTGAACTTTGACATGATGATGCGGATTATACGGGTAGGGATACCAGCTTCTTTGGAACAAGTAATAATGCAAGGTGGTTTTCTTGTAGTTCAGATTATTGTCTCTACAATGGGAACAGTTTCGATGGCAGTATATCAGATTGGTATGAATGCGAATAGCCTTGCTTTTATGCCTATATTTGGTTTTTCCTTAGCTGCAACTAGTTTAGTGGGTAGAAGTCTTGGAGCAAAACGTTTGATGTTAGCAGAAATATATGCAAAGGTTTCAAGAAATATTGCTGTTGTTGTGATTTCTATTATAGGCTTTTTTATGTTTATATTTTCAAGACAGCTTGCAGCGCTTTATACTACTGACCCTGTTGTAATAAAAATATCTTCTGATATTATAAAGATTTTTGCTGTGGTAGAACCTTTGCTTGCTATATTAAATGTCATGGCAGGAGTATTAAGGGCTGCAGGCGACATTCCTTATATTGTTCTTTCAACTTTTATTGGCTTATGGCTTTTTAGAGTGACAATTGGTTACACTTTGGGGAAAGTTTTTGGCATAGGAATATATGGAATTTGGATTGGCATATGTATCGACTTTGTTGTGAGGTCAGTAATGTATAGTTATAGGTTTAAAGCGGGTAGATGGAAGTACATAAAAGTGTAGACTACACAAATTTATCACATATTCTTAATTTTTACATAACAATTTTTTGATATGTTCAATTTCAGTGATTGTGGGATTGGTTTTTGGCGTGTATCCTGCAAATAAAGCTGCTAATTTAAATCCCATTGAAGCTCTAAGGCACGAATAAAATACAAAGAAAGATGGCATAAACTTATCAATCATAATGCTTGTCAACAAACATTAATGGATTGAGTTATAAATCATATAAGCAAAGAGGAGAAAAAATTAGAAGAGCACATAAGAAGTCAAATATAAATATAGAGGTAGCCTGTAAATGCAGGCTATTTTTTAATCATAAAATTATATGGTAAAATATTTTTAAATCTAAGATTTAGGGGGTTTTATTGTGAGACTTGTGAGAATAGACAAGGTGCCAAATAAATATGGAATAATTAAAGGGGATAAAGTCATTACATTTGAAAGTGAAGGCTTTGATTCTTACAACTTGGAGGAAGTAAAGCTTTTGCCTCCTTGCCTGCCTACAAAAGCTATATGTGTAGGGCTAAATTATAGGGACCATATAGAGGAAATGGGTGACAAAGAGCCGGCGGAGCCGACATTATTCATAAAACCTTCAACGGCAGTTATAGGCTCTGATGATTTTATAGTCCTTCCGGAGATGTCCGAAAGGGTTGACTATGAGGGGGAATTGGCTGTTGTCATTGGCAAGAAGGCAAAAAATGTATCTGAAAAAGATGCATTAGATTATGTCCTTGGATATACAATAGCTAACGATGTTACTGCAAGGGATTTGCAGGCAAAAGATGGTCAATGGACAAGAGCGAAGTCTTTTGACACCTTTTTGCCCATAGGCCCTTGGATTGAGACAGACTTAGACCCATCTTCTTTGGACATAACTACATATGTGAATGGTGAAGTAAAGCAAAAAAGCAATACCAAACACCTTATATTTAACGTTCCAAAACTTATAAGTTTTATATCCCACATCATGACTTTAAATCCCGGTGATGTTATATTGACGGGAACACCTTCTGGCGTCGGGCCATTAAAATCTGGAGATATCGTAACTATTGAAATAGAGGGGATAGGCAAACTGACAAACAGAGTAAAATAAAGATGGTTGCGACAGGGCTTATTTCGGCTGCTGACAATATTGTGATGTCAAGTATTGGATGCCAAATAAAGCCTGAATCTCTTCACCAAATCTCAATAATGTGGTAACATTTATATAGATGTCTTTTCACTTATAGAGGTGGACGATATGAGCATAAGGTTTATATATGGAAGAGCAGGTACAGGCAAGACTAGCTTTTGCCTTAATGATATAAAAAGAAAATTAAGTGATGGAAAATCCCATCCCCTCATACTTTTTGTTCCTGAGCAGTTTACTTTTGAGGCAGAAAAATATCTTTTAGATACAATTGAAAAAGATGAGAAGATAAGGGCGCAAGTTTTAAGTTTTAAAACTTTGGCAAACAGGGTATTTACAGAGGTAGGGGGTCTCACTCATCAACACCTGACATCATGCGGAAGGTCAATGCTTATTTACAAAATAATGGAAGACGCGCAAGAAGACTTAAAAATTTATTCTCAAGCCTCCAAGCAGCAGGGTTTTATCAAAAAAATTTCAGAAACTATAACAGAGCTTAAAAGATTTGAAGTGTCCCCTGATAAGTTGCTAGAGATAGCTGAAACAATAGATTATTTGGGATTGAGAGAAAAACTGAGGGACATAAGTTTAATATATTCTAAATTTGAAGAGAGTTTACACCAAAATTATATAGACCAAGAGGATGAGTTGGCTCTTTTAGCAGAGAAACTGGAATATTCTTCTCAGTTTGAAGGTGCTGAATTTTGGATAGACGGTTTTACAGGTTTTACGCCAAAGCAGTATAGGGTGATAGAAAAGCTTTTAAAGAAAGCTTCAAGAGTAAATGTAACTCTTTGTATGGACACATCTTGCAATTTCTCTGAAATTGATACTACAGACCTTTTTTACACTACTAAAAAAACAGAAGATAAGCTTTTGGAAATATGTCAGAGAAATAATATATCTTATGGAAAACCGGTGGATTTAAATGGAGGAACACCTAAAAGATTCAGAGAAAGTGAAGAGCTAAGCTTTCTAGAAAAACACTTTTTTTCCTATCCTTACAAAGTATATCCAAGTGAGACAAAGGATATAAGTCTTTTTAAAGCTGTCAACGTATATAGTGAAGTTGAAGAAACTGCGAGAGATATCATAAGACTGGTGAGAGATAAAGGACTTAGGTACTCTGAGATTGTGGTAGCTGCTCGCGATTTAAATAGATATCATAAACTTGTTAAAGCTATATTTTCTCAATATGGAATTCCTTACTTTATAGACCTAAAGATAGAAATAAAAAATAATCCCATCATTGTTTTTATAACCTCCCTTTTTGACATTCATTTAAAGAGATGGTCTTATGAATCTGTTTTTAGGTACTTAAAGACAGGTTTTGCAAATTTAGAAATAGAGGACATAAGCCTTATTGAAAATTATGTACTTGCCAATGGCATAAAGGGAGATAAATGGAAAGAGGAGGCTTGGAATTATAGGCTAGATTACAGATTCGACAGATTGACAATGGAGGAAGAGGAAAAAGAGATAATAGAAAAAGTAAATGAGATAAAAGAGAAAATTACAATTCCATTGCAGGGTTTTTATAAAAAGTTTTCCAAATCAAAAAATGTTAGAGAAGCTTGTGGTACTTTATACGATTTTCTCGTTGAGATGGGGTTGCCTCAAAAGATTCAGAAATTGATTGAAAAATTCAAAGAAGAAAAGGAATATGATACAGCAAATCAATACGCACAGGTTTGGGATATTGTTGTAGATGTTTTAGATCAATTGGTAGAAGTGATAGGGGGAGAGAAAGTTACAGTAGAACAGTTTGCGAAGATACTCAGCATAGGATTTGACGAATACCAAATTGGGACTATTCCTCCTGCCCTTGATGAAGTGCTGGTTACTAGCGTTGATAGGATGAAAAGCCACAATGCAAAAGCACTTTACATAATCGGTGTAAATGACGGTATATTTCCTGCTTCCCATTTTGATGAGAGAATTCTTACAGATGAAGATAGAGAAATTTTAACTTCTCACGATGTGGAGTTAGACAATGATACAAAGACTAAAGTTTTTGAAGAGCAATTTTTAGTCTACACTGCTTTAACTTCCACAAGCAAATTTTTAAGGATAAGTTATCCTATTGCTGACCATGAAGGCAAAAGCATGAGACCTTCCATAATAATTTCCCGTTTAAAAAAGATTTTTCCAAAAATAAAACAATTTAGCAACGTGGTAGAAATGGATACAGCCGAGGAAAATTTAAATCGCGTATCAACACCTTCACCTACTTTTAATGAAATGATAACTGCGATTAAAAAATGGGATGTGACAGATAAAATACATCCTCTGTGGTTGGATGTGTATAAATGGTATGCTAAAAATGATCGTTGGAAACCGAGATTGACAAGAGCTTTAGAAGGTATTTATTACACTAATCAGGTGGAAAAAGTACCTGCTCATAAGATGAAAAAGTTGTACGGGGATAAATTACGTTTTAGCGTATCCAGACTTGAAAAATACGCAGCTTGTCCTTTTGCCTATTTTGTCCAATACGGACTTAAAGCAAGAGAAAGAAAAATATATAGTTTTGAGCCACCTGATTTAGGAATATTTATGCACAATATCCTCGATAGATTTTCAAAAGCGTTGGAGGAAGAAGAACTTACATGGCAAGAGGTTGATAAAGAGTGGTGTGATGAAGCCGTATCAATAATTGTTGATGATATGATACAAAAAATACCAGGTTATATTTTAAACAGCAGTCCTAGGTATAAGTTTCTTGCTGAAAGATTAAAAAGAATACTTTCTAATGCGGTTTGGATTGTATCTGAGCATATCAAGAGGAGTTCTTTTAAACCTGTTGACCATGAAGTTGCTTTTGGTGATAATCAAAAGTATCCTCCTATAAAGATTGAACTATCAAATGGTGAAGAGATAAATCTCATAGGGCGGATAGACAGAATTGACATATTTAAAAAAGAGGATGAAGCTTATATAAGAATAATAGATTACAAGTCTGGCAACAAAACTTTAGACCTTTCTGATGTTTTCTATGGTTTAGAGCTTCAACTTTTGATATATTTGGATGCCATATTGGAAAGCGCAATAAAAGAGGGTACGACTTTGAATCCGGCTGGTGTGTTTTACTTTAAAATAGATTACCCGATTATAAAGGCAGATAAGGATATGTCGGATGAAGATCTGCAAAAAGAGATTTTTAAAAGATTAAGACTAGAAGGGCTTGTTTTAAAAGATGAGCAAATTATAAAAGAGATGGACAAATCAATTGAAGGCACTTCTTATATAATTCCAGCAACAATCAATAAAGACGGGAGCATAGGCAAAAACACCAAAGGAGCTACAAAAGAGCAGTTTGAATTATTGAGAAAACATGTTAAAAAAACTATACAGCGATTGACTGAAGAAATGCTGGAAGGGAACATCTCAATTTCTCCTTATAAAAAAGATAAAGAAACTCCTTGCAAATATTGCCCTTACTCTTCTATCTGCCAATTTGAGAAGAATTTTAAAGATAATGATTACAGGGTTATAAAGACTAAAGATGTTGAAGAAATATGGAGTATGTTAGAACAGGAAGTGAAAACAGATGGAGACTACGTGGACTCATGAACAGCAGTTAGCTATAAATACAAGGGGAAATAACCTATTAGTTGCTGCTGGTGCAGGTTCTGGCAAAACAGCCGTTTTGGTTGAAAGAATTATAAGACTTATTACAGACAAAGAAAATCCTGTAGATATTGATAGATTGTTGGTAGTGACTTTTACAAATGCTGCTGCCTCTGAAATGAGAGAAAGAATAGCAGATGCGCTGATTTCTAAGTTAGACCAAAATCCGGAAGATAGGCGGCTTAGTAATCAGCTAACATTACTTAACAAAGCTACAATCACTACAATTCACTCCTTCTGCTTAGAGGTTGTGAGAAATAACTTTTTTCTCGTAGATTTAGACCCTAACTTTAGAATAGGGGATGAAACAGAGACTTTGCTTTTAAAATTAGAGGCGGCAGAAGAGCTTTTTGAGGAATTGTATCAAAAAGAAGATAATCAGGATTTTTTGATGTTGATTGAAAGTTATGGAGGCACAAGAGACGATAAACCTCTTGTGGATGTTCTTTTAAGATTATATAATTTTGTAAAGTCACTTCCATGGCCTGAAAAATGGCTTATGGAGATGCTATTAAATTTTGAAGTGAAGGAAGATTTTAATTTTGAAAAGTCTCAATGGGCACAAGTCATCTTAGACAGTTTAAAAGTAGAAATATCGGGACTTTTAAATGGAATGTATGTGGCAATTGATAAGCTTCATGCTGAAATTGGGCTCCAAAGCTATCTTGATAATTTTGAAATAGAGGCGGGAAACTTGGAAAAACTTCTAGACTGTGAAAATTGGGAGGAATTTAGAAAACAGATAAATGCCATAAAATTTGATAGACTTCCCAGAGCAGGTAAAGATGCAGACCCTAAAGTAAAAGAAGAAGTGACAAAAATAAGGAATGAGGTTAAAGCTAAAATTAAAGAGATAAGAAATAAGTTTTTTTCAGATGACATAGAAAAGATTGAAGAAGAAATTAAAGTTTTGTACCCTATCATGAAGGCTTTGGTGGATTTGATTTTACTTTTTGATAAAAAATATGCTGATAAAAAAAGGGAAAAAGGCATTATAGACTTTAATGACATTGAACATTTCGCACTAAAAATTTTGACAGAAGTCGATGAAAAGGGTAAAATGAAGCCTTCAGAGGTAGCTTTGATGTATAGAGAAAAATTTCAAGAGATTTTTGTAGATGAATATCAAGACTCTAATTTAATACAGGAAGTTATACTAAGCACTATAGCCCGAGAAGATACACCTAACAGGTTTATGGTAGGGGATGTAAAACAGAGCATATACAGGTTTAGGCAAGCAAATCCGTATATATTTTTTGAAAAATACAATACTTATTCTTCAAAAGAGGAAGATAAAAATAAAAAGATACTGCTTTATAAAAATTTCAGAAGCAGATCCCAAATCATAGATGCGGTAAATTTCATTTTCAAAAAGATAATGTCTAAGAATGTAGGGGAGATAGATTATACGGATGAAGAAAAGTTAAACTATGGAGCAGATTTTGGAACACCTCCTCTTGGTGCCATTGTAGGTGGACCTGTAGAAATACATTTAATAGAGAAAAATGATGAAATCCCTGAGGAGGAAGAAGTAGAGGCTTATGAGGAAGAAGAGGAAGAGGTTATTGATAACATACAAGGAGAAGCAAGGGTTGTATCTCAAAGGATAAAAGAATTAGTCAACCAAAGCGAAAGAGGCATCTTTATGGTTTATGATAAAAACCTCAAAAATTACAGGCCTGTTGAGTATAGGGATATAGTAATACTCTTGAGGGCTACAGAAAGATGGGCACCTGTATTTTTAGAGGAACTTATAAATGCCGGTATTCCTGCTTTTGCGGACACAGGAACGGGATACTTTGAAACAACAGAGATAAAGACTATAATATCCCTCCTTCAGGTGATAGACAATCCAATGCAAGATATTCCCTTGTTGGCAGTCTTGAGGTCTCCTATTTTTTCCTTTACTCCTGAAGAGCTAATTGACATAAGGTTAGAAGAGCCTAATAAGACCATATATGAAGCTCTTAAAAAGGCAGCCCAAAGGCAGGATGAATTAGGACAGAAAATTGTGTTCTTCTTGAAATCTTTAAAAAAATGGCAAGAAAAAGCCATTTATATGCCGGTAGATGAGTTTTTGTGGTATTTATATCAAGACACTGGTTATTATGCCTATGTAGGGGCAATGCCTCAAGGAGTGCAGAGGCAGGCAAACTTGAGGATTTTGTTTGAAAGGGCAAAGCAGTACGAGGAAACAAGTTTCAAAGGATTGTTTAATTTTATTAATTTTGTAACTCGGCTAAAAGGCAGCAGTGGCGATATGGGAAGTGCTAAAATAGTAGGAGAAAATGAAAATGTGGTCAGGATAATGAGTATACACAAAAGTAAAGGTCTTGAATTCCCAGTAGTTATAGTGGCAGGGTTAGGTAAACAGTTTAATTTAAAGGATTTGAGTCAAAGCGTATTGTACCATCATTTATTAGGATTAGGCCCTGAGTTTGTGGACTTCAAAAGAAGAATATCGTATCCCAGCATTGTGAAAGAGGCAATAAAAAACAAAATAAAGTTAGAAAGCCTTTCTGAAGAGATGAGGGTTTTGTACGTTGCTTTGACAAGGGCAAAAGAAAAGTTAATATTAGTTGGAAGTGTCAAAGACATAAAGGAAAAAGTGAAAAAATGGTGCAATATTGCTATGTTGGGAAGTAAAGTGCCTGAGTATGAAGTTTTAAAAGGCAAAAGTTATATAGACTGGATAGGGCCTGCTGTCATAAAGCATCCTGATTTAAAACCTTTGAGAGATTTTGCACATGTACAATGTGCTGCTTTGGAAGAGGATCGTTCTCAGTGGCAGGTAAGAATTTGGGATAAAAAAGATGTAATTATCGATAAAGAAAAAGCTGAAGAAGAAACAAGTTTCTTAGAAAAGCTTAAAGATATAGATTTAAATAGCCCCAGCAGTGAATTTTATGATGAAGTAGCAAGGCGTTTAAATTACGTGTATCCTTATGAAAAGGCCTGTCACTTGCCTGCAAAGCTTTCTGTCACAGAGATTAAAAGAATTTTAAATGAGGAAGTAATAGATGAGGATACTACTTCAATATTTGAAAAAACAGTTCTTAAAACTCCTGCTTTTTTGGAGGAAAGAAAAGGGCTCACTGCTGTAGAAAAAGGGGTAGTTATGCACCTCGTTATGCAAAAATTAGATTTAAATGGGGATTTGACTGCAGAGGGTATAAAAAAGCAAATTAAAAATATGGTGGATAGAGAGATTTTGACAGAGGCACAGGCTAAGGAAGTTGACGTAAAGAAGATTGAAGCGTTTTTTAAAACTCCTCTTGGAATGAGGATGCTGAATTCTCAAAATGTGAGAAGGGAAGTGCCTTTCCACATAAAGCTTAAAAGTACAGAAGTTTACAAAGATTTGCCTGAGGACTATGAAAATGAGTTCATTGCTGTTCAAGGCATTGTTGACTGCTTTTTTGAAGAAGAAGGGGAAATAGTGCTTGTTGATTACAAGACGGATTATGTTACAGAGGAAACCTTAGAGGCGACAAAAGAAAAGTACAAAGTGCAAATAGAACTTTATGGAAAAGCCTTAGAAAAGATTACTGGTAAAAAGGTTAAAGAGAAATATATTTATTTGTTTTTCAATGGAAAGATTCTGAAATATTAAGGGTGATAAAATGAGGATTTTACATACATCTGATTGGCATTTAGGTAAAAGCCTTGAAAACTTTTCAAGGATGGAAGAGCAGGAAAAATTTTTAGAAGATTTTGTGCAAATTGTAGAAGAGAACAATGTAGACCTAGTTATAATTGCTGGAGATGTATACGACTCTTCAAATCCTCCTGCGAAGGCAGAGATGCTTTTTTATAGCACCCTAAAAAGGCTTTCTAGTGGCGAGAGAGTGATTTTGGTTATTGCAGGAAATCATGACAACCCTGAAAGGCTTTCTGCAGCAAGTCCTCTTGCCTACGAGCACGGAGTGATACTTCTAGGTACTCCTAAAAGTATTGTTCACAAGGGAGACTTTGGAAAATTTAAAATTTTAGATTCGGGAGAGGGATACTTAGAAATAGAGATAAAAGGTGAAAAAGCTGTAATTATAGCCCTTCCTTATCCCAGTGAAAAAAGATTAAATGAAATTTTCACAGAGGAAATGGAAGAAGGTAAGAGGCAAAAAAGTTACTCTGAGAGAATTGGAGAAATTTTTAAAAGGCTTTCTGAAAAGTACAGGGATGACACTATAAATATAGCAGTCTCCCACATTTTTGTTTCCGGAGGGGAGGAGGCTGGTTCTGAAAGACCTATTCAATTAGGGGGAAGTTTTGCTGTGGAAATAAGACATCTTCCACAAAAAGCTCAGTATATCGCATTAGGACATCTTCATCGGCCCCAAAAAGTTTCTTCTACACTAAACGCCTATTATTCAGGTTCAGCCCTTCAATACAGCAAAAGCGAGATAAACCATTCCAAATGTGCTTATTTAGTAGACATAAAGGCTGGCACCTCCCCTATAGTGAAAGAGGTTTATTTTAAAAATTACAAACCTATAGAAATATTTAAGTGCGACAATATTGATGAAGCAATTGAAATTTGCAAAGAATACCAAGATAAAAATATATGGGCGTATTTTGAAATAAAGACAGATTCTCCTTTGCCACCTTCTAAGATAAAAGAAATGAAACAAATTTTGCCGAACATAGTTGAAATAAAACCTATTTTGCCAGAAGATGAAGCTCAAGTAGAAGATTATGAAATAACCGAAAAAAGCATGCTGGAACTTTTTGAAGAATTTTACTTAAAAGAAAGAGGAGTAACTCCTTCACAAGACCTTATAGACCTTTTTGTGAGTATAGTAAAAGAAGAGGATGAGGAAGATGAGACCTTTGAAGCTTAGAATATCAGGACTTAACAGTTTTGTTGAAGAACAAGTTATAGACTTTGAGCGTCTTACTGAAAGAGGACTTTTTGGAATATTTGGTCCGACTGGAAGTGGCAAATCTACTATCATTGATGCTATTACTCTTTCAATGTATGGGAAAATTCCTAGAAACAGCAGAGAATTCATAAACACCAACTCTATTTCTACATCGGTAAGTTATGAATTTGAGATAGGAATTGGTGCCGAAAGAAAGAGGTATATAGTAGAAAGAAATATAAAAAAAGATTTGAAAACTGGCGGTTACAAAACTACTTTAGCGAGAATAAGAGAAATGGGGGAAAAGGGAGAAAAAGTTCTATGTGAAGGAGATAGAGAAGTACAAAAGAAAATAGCTGAAATATTAGGTCTTACAGCTGAAGACTTTACGCGATCTGTGGTATTGCCTCAAGGAAAGTTTAGTGATTTCTTAAAGTTGACAGGTAAAGATAGAAGAGATATGTTAGAAAGAATTTTTGGATTGGAGAAGTACGGCAATAACTTGCTTAAAAAAATTAGAGAAGTAAAAAATGAAAAGAATCTTATTTTAAATAGAGTAAGTGGAGAACTCAGCCGTTATGAGGGAGTATCTTCTGAGGCTTTGCAGGAAATGACAAAGAAGTTGGAAATCCTTAAAGGGCAAGAAGAAAAATTAGCCGCCGAAAAGAATCGGTTGGATTTAGAAAAAGAAAAATTAAAAGCAATATGGGAAAAGCAGCAAGAATTAAATCAATATCTTCAAAAAAAGGAACTTTTAGAAGGAAAAATTGAAGAGATAGAGAGAAAGAAAGTAAAAATTAAAAAAGCAGAAAAGGCCTTGTCAGTAAAACCTTATATAGATGCAGTTAATGAAACTAATTCTAAGATAGCTCAAAATAAAGAAGAAGTAGAAAAATATACAAAAGAATTGACGGTAATTGAAGAAAATCTTAAAAAGATTGAAAAGGAATATGATATAGCATTACAAAAAAAAGAAGAAAAAATACCTTTATTGATTGAGAAAGAAGAGAAATTAAAAAGGGCTTTGCAAATTCAAAAAGAAGTTAAGACGATAAATGAAGAAAGAGAGAAGCTTTTAAAGACATACAGGGCTGTCGAGAAAGAAATTGAAAAGCTAAAAAAGGAATTAGAAATATTATCAAATGATATAGAGATTACGAAAAAAGTATTAGAAGATAAAGACAAAAAAATAGAAGAATTAAAAATTAGCTCTGGGCAGAGAGAAAAAATATTCTCTGCGCTAGAAGTCCAAAAAGAATTTGAGAGAATCGAAAAAGACAAGAAGGAAAAAGAGGCAAAGATTTTTGAGTTGGAGGAAGCTATAAAAAGGCAACAGAAAGAGCATGAGAGACTTAAGAATCTGATAAAGCAAAAAGAGGAGGAAATACAAGCTTTAGAAGAAAAAATTAGAAATCTTGAAGGTCATATGCCGCCGACTAGCGATGAACTTCTTATCATGCAGCAGCAGTTGGAAGAACAAAAAAGTAAATTTTTAGAGGCAAAAGAAAATGATGAGTTAAGGCAAAACATTAAAGGAATTTTAGATGAAATTTCTGATTTAAAAGGGAAATTAAAAGAGCAAATAAAAAAACTGGAAGATGACATAAAAACAAAAAGCAAACAATTGGAAAATCTAACTAAAGAAATAGAAGAGATTCAAAGACAAAATATAGCAGGGGAATTGGCAAAAGATTTAGAAGAGGGAATGCCTTGTCCTGTTTGTGGCTCAGTCCATCATGTAAAATTGGCTCAAAAAATAGATGAAGAATTAATAAATGAAAAAAGAGCTTTTGAGGAGATTTTTAAAAGAGAAATTGAAGAATTTCAAAACCAGCTTCTTAAATTAAAAGGGGAGTTGGTAGCTTTAGAAGCAAAAGAAGAATTTCATAAAAAGGAATATGATAGATTAGAGGAAAAACTAAAGGGTATTGATATAAAAGCCTTTGAACAAAATGTAGGGCAGTTGCAACTTAGATTTGAGAAGGCGAAATTAAAAACAGAAAGATGGAATAAAGAAAAAGAGGAAATAAATGCTTTACTTAAAAAGCTGGGAGAAGAAAAGGCACAGTTAGATTTGGAGGAAGCGAGACTAAAAGAAAGCCTCGGCAAGGATGTCAAAGCTCTAAAAGAGTTGAAAGTATCAGTAGAAGAGCTTAGTAGAGCATATTCATGTATTTTAGACCAATTAGAAAGTTTAAGGACAGAATTAGAGATTAGAGATTTTAAACAAAAGGTTATAGAAATAAATGAAAAAGATAGAGAAGTAGAAAAGCTTCAGAAGGAAAGTGAACTTTTAGAGAAGAAACTGGAGGAATTGGTGAATAAAAAAGAGATTTTGTCAAATAAGATTAATGAACTTTTAATAAAAAAAGCTCAGATTGTTGAGATAGGCAAAGAAAAGTCAAAGTACCTCCAAGAAAGACAAAAAGAAATAGATATTTTATCAGAAGGCAAAGAAATAGAGAATTATTTAAAGGAAGTACAGAGAGAAAGAGAAAATATATTGAAAGAAGAAAAAATATTAAAAGAGCAGTTTGAAAATGAGAAAAAGAAGAGGCAGGAGACAGAAAACAAAAAAGTATCAGCTTTAGAAAATCAAATTTTATTAAACAATATGTTAAAAGATCAGTTTGAAAAACTTAATGCTTCTATTTCGAAAAATGGATTTAAGGATGAAAAAGAAGTTATGGAATGCTTTTTAGATGAAGGTACGATAAAGTCCTTGGAAGAGGAGATAAAAAATTTTGAAAATGAGTATATATCCATATGTTCAAACATTGAGAGGTTGGATTCTACTTTGAACGGGCAGAGGATTGAAGAAGAGGTTTGGAGAAATTTAGAAGAAAAAATCAAAGAGACAGAACAAGCCTTAACTGAAAAAAGAAAAGAGATAGGTGCTACACAAAAAACACTTGAAGATATACAAAATAATCTCCAAAAAGTAGAGGAATTAACTGAGCAAAAGAAAGAACTAGAGCAGTTATTAGATATGTTAGAAGATTTGGATAAACTGTTTCAAGGGAATCATTTTGTGGAGTTTGTGGCTACAAGGCAACTTAAGCTTATTACTTTTTCTGCTTCTAAAAGGCTAAAAGAAATTACAAGAGGAAGATATGCATTAGAATTGGACTCTGACAATAATTTTGTCATGAGGGACGACTTTAATGGGGGGACAAGGCGGTCTGTTGACACTTTATCTGGGGGAGAGACTTTTTTGACTTCTCTCTCTTTAGCTTTGGCACTTTCTTCTCACATACAATTAAAAGGTAGGGCGCCTTTAGAATTTTTCTTCTTGGATGAAGGCTTTGGCAGCCTTGATTCAGAACTTCTTGATGTGGTTATGACATCCCTAGAAAGACTTCGCAATGATAAGATGGTTGTAGGTATAATAAGCCATGTTGAAGAGCTAAAGAATAGGGTACCTGTAAAACTTATCATAATTCCTCCCTCAACTGCAGGAGAAGGAAGTAAGGTGAGGATAGAGTATAGTTAAATAAAGAGAAGGAATCTCTCTTCTCTCTTTACACTTTTTTAGTTACTATTTTTTCAATCAATTACTTCCAAAATCTTTTCTACTTCTTTTTTTGCCTATGTAATAAAGGGTTACGAATTTATTTACTCTCATAAAGATTTCATTTGTCAACAAATTAAAGCGACGACCTACTTTGTTAAAGAGGTCGTCGCTGTCGAAAAGAAGGGATATTTTATGGGTGACCTTTATTTCAAAGGCTTGTGTACAAACCACCAGTCAAAAGCTTCAATTTCTTTTGATTTAATTTTTTCTTTTCTTTCATTTGCAGAAGCTTCATCAGTGGAAGGTGGGACTATTACATGGTCTTTAATCAAGTAGTTATTTGGCCATTTCTCAGGGAGTGCCACGCCGTATTGGTCTGCTGTTTGCAATGCTTTTAATGCTCTTAATATTTCATCCACATTTCTTCCAACTTCTTGTGGATAATACATTATAAGTCTAATTGTTCCTTTGTCGTCTACTATAAATACTGCTCTTACAGTATTGGTGCCTTTGCCTGGATGAATCATTCCTAATTGGTTAGAGACTTTTCCTAAGTCATCGGCTATGACTGGGAAAGGAATAGCTATGTTTGTGTTGTCCTTTATCCACTCTACCCATTTTATATGGGAGAAAACTTGGTCAACTGAAAGACCTATTAATTCAGTGTTTAATTCTTTAAAGTCATTAGCTTTCCTTGCAAATTCTACAAATTCTGTTGTGCAAACTGGTGTAAAGTCTGCTGGGTGGCTAAAAAGCACAAACCATTTTCCTGCGTAATCTTCAGGCAGTCTCTTTACTCCCTGAGTTGTTACTACCTCCATAGATG
>Ga0208154_10090_pt1 | contig 21271 bp, 16 predicted proteins | sample Wag4S2014_11_5_FD_187354 | JGI IMG/M metagenome (GOLD analysis project Ga0208154, IMG submission 187354) | Deep subsurface shale carbon reservoir microbial communities from Ohio, USA - Utica-2 Time Series 2014_11_5 (SPAdes) (version 2) ...
TCCTGGATTTTTTTATAAAATACCCTAAAAAAAGTACAGCAATATTTAAAAAAATTTTTTCTTGTATCATTAACTGGTTCATTTAACGCACCCCAAAGTCTATTCTATTGCATAAAAACATCTAAAACCAATTAATTTATTTTCCAATAACCTAAGTTCTAACTGCCTTTAAATAGTGGGAAACACGATTTTTATTCTACTTCCAGTAATCAAAATTGTTAACTTTTATTAGTAATCAAGCAAACACTTTCAACGTGATGCGTATAAGGAAACATATCAACAGGTTGCACTTCCATGGTTTTGTATCCTTTGTCATCAAGATATCTTAAATCTCGTGCCAATGTAGAAGGATTACAAGAGACGTATACAATTTTTTGTGGATTCATATTCACAATTGCTTCTAAAACAGGTATATCGCAACCCTTCCTTGGAGGATCTATTATAACTACATCTGCTTTGACTCCTTTATCAACTAACTCAGGCATTACTTTTTCCGCTTGTCCTGAAATAAATTCCACGTTTTTAATGCCATTTATGTAAGCATTTCTCTTTGCATCTTCCACTGCTTGGTGGACAGCCTCTATACCATAGACAAAAAAAGCCTTCTGTGCTGCAAATAAAGATATGGTACCTATCCCACAATACACATCTATTACGGTCTCATCTCCCTTTAAATCGGCATACTCAAGGGCCTTTCCGTATAAAACCTCTGTTTGAACAGGATTTACTTGAAAAAAGGATAAAGGTGATATCTCGAATTTTATGTCCTTGATATAGTCAATAATATTATCGCTTCCATAAATAGTTATATTATCCTCCCCCATAATCACATTAGTTCTTTTTGTGTTGATATTTAATACTACACTTTTAAGTCCATTTATCTCTTTTTTCAAAGCATCAATTAATTGTTCTTTATAGGGTATGTGTTTTCCATTAACCACAAGGATAACCATAACTTCTCCTGTTTTAAACCCAACTCTTGTAACAATATGCCTTATCAAACCCTTTCCTGCTTTTTCATCATATACAGAAACGTTATATTTTTTAATCCAATTTCTTATAGTCCTTGCGATATAATCACTAACCTCATCCTGTATCATACAGCTTTCTATAGGTACAATATCGTGAGAACGAGGTGCATAAAAGCCCGTCACTACTTCACCATCAAGCATTCCAACAGGAAACTGAGCCTTATTTCTATATCTTTGTGGCTCTTTCATTCCTATGATTTCATGAACTTTAGTATACACTTTACCTATTCTTTCTAAATTGTCTTTTACCTTTTGTGTTTTGTATTTTAACTGCCCTTCGTAACTTAGATGCTGGAAAGAGCAACCACCACATTTATTTGCATAAGGGCATAAAGGCTTTACTCTATCATGAGACTTTTCTAATATTTCTACTACATGACTTATAACGTAATTTTTATAAACTTTATCTATTTGTGCAACAACCTTTTCTCCTGTCAATGCTCCTTCTACAAATGTAGCAACTCCTCCAATTCTTCCAACTCCTTGCCCTTCATGAGCCATATTGTCAATATATACCTCATAATTTTCTCCTACTTTTATGTTGTGCAACAAAAACGCCTCCTTTTCCCATAATTATTATACCGTTATATTGAGAAAAAACATAGAGTTCTTATAAAATATGTAAACGTTTACTATAATTTTAAGAAAAAATACACTTAAAAAAGTGCATTTAAAAAAATCGGTTACCCTATTATTTATTATAACTCATTTTTATAGTATTTTATACCATTTTTTATAAATTTTAATCACAGCATTTTGCAAGCATTTCATAAACTTCTGGCATGACTTTTTTTAAATTGATAGGCTTTTTTTCAAGATTTGTAAAGGGATGCTCTGTATAACCTTGTGCTAAAAGTTTGTTATCCTCTTTTCGCATTATATCATATAAAAATTTAAGACGGGTTCCTTTAACAAATTCTAATCGAGTACGTATTATTATAAGGTCATCGTACAAAGCAGAAGAAAAATATCTACACTGTGCGTCAATTACAGGTAGCATTACATTTTTTTCTTCTAAGCTTCTGTAGGACATCCCCAAAGAGCGAAAAAACTCCGTCCTGCCAATTTCAAACCAATTAAAATAATTGGAATAGTAAACTATACCCATTTTGTCCGTTTCTCCGTATCGAGCCCTTACCTCGGCATCCCATACATGCATAATTTAAATCACTCCTTAAAAAAACAAAGACAAGAGAAAATCTTGTCTTATTTATTTAATATTTACAATTCCTTTATACACAAATCCTCTAACTGTGTCAACCGTTACAGTCATGCCATCTTTTAATTTAGAAGTCGCTCCTTCACAACCTACAACTACAGGAATTCCTAAGTTTAATCCCACAATGGCAGCGTGAGAAGTAAGCCCTCCTTCTTCTGTAATTATAGCAGAAGCTTTTTCTATAAGAGGCATAAAATCTCTTTCTGTCTTTGCAGTTACTATTATATCGCCTTCTCTAAATTTATCTTTGTCTTTGCTGATATCATTAATAACACATACAACACCTGTAGTAGCTTTAGAACCTATACCTATTCCTCTCAACAAAACATCTCCTACTATATGTACCTTCAACATGTTGGTGGTGCCTGTCATAGCTACAGGAATTCCTGCAGAAATTACTACGATATCACCATTTCTTATAAGTCCTGCAGTTAAAGCACTTTGTATTGCGACATCTATCATTTCATCTGTAGTAGAAACCTCTTCTGTAATCAAAGGATATACTCCCCAGACTATAGAGAGTTTCCTTGCAACACTTTCGCTTGGAGTAGTAGCAATAATCGGAGCTTGAGGTCTGTACCTTGATACCATTCTCGCTGTATAGCCAGATTTAGTACAAGTTATTATAGCAGCTGCACCTATATCTCTTGCAGTAGTACAAGTTGCATGGCTTATAGCGTTTGTAATAGAAACATTTGTATCAATATTTCTATCAATGATATCTCTATATCCCACATAAGCCTCTGTCTTTTCTGCAATCTTTGCCATTGTCTCAAAGGCCTCTATTGGGTATTTACCTTGAGCTGTCTCCCCTGATAGCATTATAGCATCTGTCCCATCAAGAATAGCATTTGCTACATCTGTAACTTCTGCTCTTGTAGGCCTTGGATTTCTCATCATAGAGTCTAACATTTGAGTTGCAGTAATTACCGGTTTCCCTGCTTTATTACATTTTTGTATAATCATTTTTTGAACGATTGGTATTTCTTCAAGAGGAATCTCAACCCCTAAATCTCCTCTGGCTACCATTATTCCATCTGAAACCTTTATAATTTCGTCTATATTTTCTACTCCTTCGCGATTTTCTATCTTAGCAATAATTAAAATATGCTCTGCCTTATTTTCTTCTAAAAGTCTTCTTATTGCCAAAACATCAGCTGCTTTTCTAACAAAAGAAGCCGCAATTATATCAATACCTTTTTTAATTCCAAACTCTATATCATCTACGTCTTTTTGAGTCAAAGCAGGAAGATTGAGTTTTACTCCTGGAACATTTACTCCTTTATGGTCTTTTACAGGACCAGAATTTTCTACAATACAAACTATATCTTCTCCTTTAACATCAGTAACCTTTAGAGAAATTAACCCATCGTCAATTAGTATGCGGCTACCTCTTTCCACATCTTGAGGCAACCCTTTATAGGATACACTGCATATAGTTTCGTCTCCTAATACATCTCTTGTCGTAATGACAAAAGTTTGTCCTTCTTTTAATTCCACTCCGCCATTTTTAAACTTTCCTGTCCTTATCTCTGGACCTTTAGTATCCAACAAAATAGCAACAGGTAGCCCGAATTCTTCTCTTATCTTTTTAATATTGTCAATTCTTGCCCCATGCTCTTCAAAATCCCCATGAGAAAAATTCAATCGAGCAACGTTCATACCTTTCTCAATTAATTTTCTCAGTATATTATAGTCTTCGCTGGCAGGTCCTATTGTACACACTATTTTTGTTCTGCGCATACCTTCACTCCCTAAAATTTATTTATATAGACAATATCTTGCTGAGCTCATAAAGTTTTCTGTTAAACTCCTTTTTCATGGAAAGGGCTTCATCTATATCATCGTCTACAATTTGATTGTTTCGTATACTTATTATCCTCTTGGTTTTATTTTCTAAAAGCAACTCCACTGCTCTTGCTCCCATTTGGCTTGCCAATACCCTATCCATCACTGTAGGAGCTCCACCTCTTTGAATGTGCCCCAAAATAGTATACCTTAAGTCCAATTTTGGTAGCCTTTCTTTAATCATTTTCGCTAGTTCTGGAGCGCTCATAACTCCTTCTGCAAGGACAATTATATGATGAAGCTTTCCTCTCTTTATCCCGTAAGTAATTTTATCGCAAAGTTCATCGATGCTCCATTCCACTTCAGGAAGTATAATCATCTCCGCTCCACCAGCTAGACCAGCATACAAAGCAATGTAACCCGCATTTCTTCCCATCACTTCTATTATATTTGCTCTCTCATGGGAAGTAGCAGTATCCCTTATTTTATTTATTGCATCAATAACAGTATTACAAGCTGTATCAAAACCTATTGTATAATCTGTACAAGGTATGTCATTGTCAATTGTACCTGGAATTCCAATTGTATTTACATTCCATTCTTCACTCAAAAGCTGTGCTCCTCTAAAAGAGCCATCTCCTCCAATTACAACGAGACCTTCTATTCCATGTTTTTGAAGGGTTTCGTAAGCTTTTTTGCGCACCTCTTTTTTCTTAAATTCTTCACATCTAGCAGTTCTCAAAATAGTACCGCCTTTTTGCAATATATCTCCTACTGAAGAAAGATTTAAATCAATAACTTCATCCTCTACTAAGCCTGCATATCCCCTCATAATACCTTTTACTTTAAGCCCATAATAAATTCCTGTCCTTACCACAGCCCTTATAGCTGCGTTCATCCCTGGTGCATCTCCACCACTTGTAAGTATACCAATCGTCTTCATAGTCTACCTCCTCATTTTATCCCACATGGACTTTAGTTGTCCCATTTTCGTTAAAGCAGCCCTTTCGGGCAAAAAATTATAAGCCATACTCAATAATAATGCTTTGCGCATCTTGAGCTTCTGCTTTTGGAACTAAAACCTCACAATAAGAACCTTTTTTGTCTATTTTTTTATTAAGTGGACGCAATTTTACCAAAAAACCTTCTTTTGTTAAAACGTCTTTGACCTTTTCTGCTGTCTCCATATCTTGTGCCATGTATATTACCGTCCACATAAAACGGCCTCCTTAGTATTTCTAAATTATATTTTAATCTATTTTTTTTCAGTTATCAACTTAAAATTTGCAAACTTTTTCTCAAACTACTTTGACATTTTCCTCTCCTAAGACAGCATGAAGTTCTTTAATTAATTCTTTGCTTCCATTTACCCACAAATCTCTATTAGCCGCTAATAATTTTTTACTGTTAAGCTTTAAAACTACTGGCATATTACCAGGATTTTTGCGCAATATTTGTTTAACAATCTCAATCTTTGTAGAATCCTGTAAATTAAGATAAAGTTTCTTCACTATCGCTTGAGACAATGGCTTAATTTCATCGCATAAAATCTTAGGCTCTTCCTCTTCCTTTAAACTAACCTTTCCCCTCACTACAACCGGGTTGTCTTCTTTTATTATACTGGAATACTTTTCATATACAGTTGGAAATACTATTACTTCTACAGTACCATATAAGTCCTCAATTGTGACAAAAGCCATGATATTGTTATTTTTTGTAAATTTAATTTTTTTTGTAGCTATAACTCCTGCTATCACCACTTCTTGGTTATCTTGCAATTTGGGCTGAAACATTTCCTCTTCGCTAACTTTAAAATCCAAAGTAGTGGCATTAGTAATTTTAGGAATATCTTCCATGTATTCTTCTAGAGGATGCCCACTTATATAAAGGCCTAAAGTTTCTTTTTCCATGGACAACAATCTACTTTTAGGGAATTCCTCTAAATCAGGAAATTCAAACCCCACCCCATGAGTTTGTTCTACTTCTCCAAATAAAGAAATTTGCCCATTTAAATTATTATTTCTATTTTTCTTTATATTTTCCATTAATTTGTCATATGCTGATAGAAGTTGAGAACGCCGCACTCCAAAAGAACTAAAAGCTCCTGCTTTAATTAAGCTTTCCACTGCTTTTTTATTTAATTGACTGTCCTGCATCCTCTCAAAAAAGTCGACTACAGATTTAAATTTCCCATTTCTTTCTCTTTCACTTACGATTTCCATTGTCATATTTAAACCAACATTTTTTACTGCGCTAAGGCCAAACCTTATTTTATCTTCTACCACTGTAAAATAGGAATCACTTTCGTTTATATCAGGGGGCAGCACCTTTATCCCCATTTTTCTACAAACTTGCACATAAAAAGCTACTTTATCCAGGTTATCTACAAAACTGTTTAAAAGAGCTGCCATAAATTCTACAGGATAATACCTTTTCAAATATGCAGTCTGATAAGCTATAACAGCATAAGCCGCAGCATGAGATTTATTAAAAGCATAGTTTGCAAAATCTAACATTTCGTCAAAAAGTTTATTAGCAGTTGCCTCGTCTAATCCATTTCTCAAAGCTCCTGGAACTATTACATTTCCTTCATCATCAACCATTCCATAGATAAAATTTTTTCTCTCTTGTTCCATAACATCCATTTTCTTTTTAGCCATGGCTCGTCTTACCAAGTCAGCCCTGCCTAAAGAGTAACCCGCGACATCTCTCACAATTTGCATAACTTGCTCTTGATACACCATACAGCCATAAGTTACATCTAAAATTGGCTTTAAAAGAGGATGGTCATAGACTATACTCTCTGGGTGATTTTTATTAGCGAGATATCTTGGAATTTGGTCCATAGGTCCGGGTCGATAGAGAGAAATTCCCGCTATTATGTCCTCAAGGTTTTTAGGCTTTAATTCTGTCATAAACTGCTTCATGCCAGAAGACTCTAATTGAAAAACTCCTTCTGTCTCCCCTTTTGATATAAGTTCATAAACTTTAGGGTCATCGTACTCCATAGAATCAAAGTCTATAGTCACACCCCTGTTCTTTTCTACCATTTCAATAGTATCCCTTATAACCGTCAAAGTTCTAAGTCCCAAAAAGTCCATCTTCAAAAGCCCTAACTCTTCAAGGGTGGTCATCGGAAATTGGGTCACTATGGAATCTTCGTTTTTTTGCAGTGGCACGTAGTTGACAAGGGGTTCTTTTGATATTACTACTCCCGCAGCATGAGTAGAGGCATGTCTAGGAAGGCCTTCTAAAGACCTGGAAATATCAATAAGCTGTTTTACTTTTTCTTCATTCTCATATCGCGCTTTAAGTTCAGGGTTTAAAGATAAAGCTTTATCAATAGTCATTCCTAATTCAAAAGGAATCATTTTTGCAATTACATCTACCTCTGCATAGGGATAATTTAAAGCCCTTCCTACATCCCTTATAACCGCTCTCGCCGCCATTGTACCAAAAGTTATAATTTGAGCCACATTGTCCTTACCATATTTTTTTACAACGTAATCAATTACTTCTTGTCTTCTCTCATAACAAAAGTCTGAATCAATATCAGGCATGCTGACCCTCTCAGGGTTTAAAAACCTCTCAAAAAGAAGGTTATATTTTATAGGATCTATGTTGGTTATTCCCAACGTATAGGCTACCAAACTACCTGCCGCAGAACCTCTTCCTGGTCCCGTCATAATCCCGTTGTCTTTTGCAAACTTTATAAAGTCCCACACTATGAGGAAATAATCCACATATCCCATTTGCTTTATCACAGAAAGTTCGTAATCTAATCTTTCAATCACTTCTTTGCTTGGATTTTTGTACCTCTTGTACAATCCTTCATAACATAAATTTCTCAAATATTCATAGGAATCAACGCCTTCTGGCAAATCGTATTTGGGCAATTTCGTCTTATTAAACTCAAATTCTACATTGCACATGTCTGTAATCTTCTCAGTATTTTCAATGGCCTCTTTACAACAAGAAAAAAGATTCTCCATCTCTTCTGGAGATTTTAAATAAAATTCATCAGTTGGAAAAGACATGCGATCTTCATCATCAATTGTCTTCCCTGTTTGAATGCACAAAAGCACTTCATGAGCTTTTGCGTCTTTTTTTTCAAGATAGTGTACATCATTAGTAGCAACTAAAGGTATTCCTGTCTCTTTGGATAGTCTTATAAGCTCTTTATTTACCTTTTGCTGTTCTAAAATTCCATGGTCCTGCAGTTCTAAATAAAAATTCCCTCGTCCAAAAATAGAGTCGTAAAAAAGTGCTGCCTCTTTCGCTTTTTCATACTCACCTCTTAAGATATAAGAAGGAACTTCTCCTGCAAGGCAAGCACTTAAAGCGATTAGCCCCTCACTGTGCTCTTTTAAAAACTCTCTGTCAACTCGCGGTTTATAATAAAAGCCCTCAATTGAAGCCACAGTCACTATCTTCATTAAATTTTTATACCCTGTCATGTCTTTTGCCAGTAACACCAAGTGATAATTTTCATTATCAATCCCATATTCTCTATCTTGCATGCTTCGAGGGGCTACATAAATTTCACAGCCTATAATAGGTTTTATTCCTTGTGCTACTGCTTCTTTATAAAAATCTATTACGCCATACATCACTCCATGGTCTGTAATAGCTATGGCTTTCATGTTTAACTCTTTAGTTTTGGCAATTAAATCTTTAATTCTGCAAGAACCGTCAAGTAAACTGTATTCAGAATGAACGTGCAAATGGACAAACATGATATAATCACCTAAACCATCTTTATTCTTTTAGAAAGTCTGACAGACATCAATGCCTTTGCAATTTCTTCTTTTTCATGAATGATTTGAATTTCCAACTTACTAAAATTATTACTAACTTCTATTATTTTTGCGAAAACCTCTATTAATTCTTCTGTACGCATAGGTTTAATAAAATAAACTGAGAAATTATCTAAAACCGCATCATATCTTTTATTCTGCGTTATAGCAAAAATACCAGATTCACACATTAACATCATCAAAGCACTGCTACTTACTGTACCAAATTGGTTAATCATCATCGAAGGGATCTTACCTTTAAATTTTACTCCATTTTCTATTTTTTCCATATCAAAATCTTTAAAAATTGTATCTTGAATAGCTTCACTAATCTGGGGCTGTTTTGTCGTATAATGTAGGGCCTTAATTACATCTTCCCTGCTTATGAGTCCTATCAATTCTCTGCCACGAGTCACAGGTAGTATCTCTACATTCCACCATATCATCAGATGGGCTGCATAAGAGAGCGTAGTAGTATCCGTTACAAATACAGGGTTAGGAGTCATAATACTCCCAATTTTATCATCATCCGATGCAGTGGCAACATCTCTTGAAGTTACCATACCGACTAACATCCCTTTAGAATCAACAACGGGATATCTGGTATGTTTAGTCTCTGTATATAATTTTTTCCAATCTTTTACTGTTTGTTGAGGCGTCATATAGATTGGATTATATGTCATTACATCGCTGACGTACAAAATCTTTTTTCGTGTCATACTTTCATTGATCGCCTTGTTTATAAGAGTCGCTACAGTAAAAGTATCATAAGAAGTAGATATAAGCGGCAATGAAAGCTTATCCGCCAGTTCTTTTATATGAGGTAATGTATCAAAACCTCCTGTAATCATCACTGCTGCCCCTGCTTTCAAAGCCGCTTCCTGTGCATCTTCCCTATTTCCCAAAATTACAAGGTCTCCTGGTGATATGTACTTCACCATTTCATCAATGGTCATGGCTCCAATTAAAAATTTGTGAAGTTCCATCCCCATTCCACCATGACCACCTAATACTGTCCCTTCCACTACATCTGTAATAACCTCATAAGTAAGACGGTCAAAAAATGGATCTTTTTGTTTTCTTCTTATAGTTCCTACTCTTGGAATCGTAGTTACAAGCATTAAATTTTCTGCATCCTTTATGGCTTTGTAAGCAGTACCTTCACTTATATGTAAAGTCTGTGCAAGACCTCTTACTGAAATTTTTGTGCCTTCAGGTAAATTTTTTATATATTCCAATACAATTTCATTTTTTTTCATAACTATCATCCTTTATACAAAAAAGGTTTCTAAAAAGAAACCTTTTTTGTTTACTCCTCACCGAATTTTGATTCAATAAGGTCTACCAATGCTTTTATAGCTGCCTCTTCGTCGTCACCTTCGGCACTCAATTTGACAATATTGCCTTGCGATACTCCAAGAGACATAATTCCCATTATACTTTTGGCATTTACTTTTTTGTTATCTTTCTCTACCCATATTTGTGAGGAAAATTTGCTGGCAGTTTGTACAAATAATGCTGCAGGTCTTGCATGAAGCCCCGTCTTATTTTTAATTTCAATCGTAACCTCTTTCATTATTGAACTCTCCTCTCTTTCAATTTCTTTGAAATTTCTTCAATCTTCCTAAGTCTATGATTCACTCCTGACTTACCGACAGGAGGAACTAGCATTTGTCCTAATTCTTTTAAGCTCAGATCAGGATAATTAATCCTGAGTTCCGCCACCTCTTTCAAATTAGGCGGCAAATAATCAAGTCCTACTGTTTCTTTAATATAATTTATACTCTCTATTTGCCTTAAAGATGCATTAATAGTTTTTGTCAAATTTGCAGTTTCACAATTTACAATTCTATTTACATTGTTTCTCATTTCTTTGTATACTCGTATATTTTCCAAGTTCAAAAGAGCACTGTGGGCTCCTATTATATTTAAAACATCAACAATTTGCTCTCCTTCTTTTAAGTATACTACATAATTATTTTTTCTTGCAATAACCTTTGAATTTAAGTCAAAAGAATTTATCAATTTACTTAAATCTTTCCCGTGTTCTAAATTATGAGTAATAAACTCCATATGATAAGCTTTTTCAGGATCGCTTATTGAACCACCCCCCAAAAAAGCTCCTCTCAAATAAGCCTTTTTTGCTTTACTGTTTTTTAAAATCTTTTGGTCTATCCCATAATTTAATTTTATATGACCTTTCTCATAATTCAATATCTTAACTTTACCTAAAATTTCTTCTGCAATTTTTGTATCAGGTACAAAGATAAGGTAGCTTAAGGTTTTTTTTAGATATCTACCTCTTCTTACCATTGTCTCAGGAATTATTCCAAATAAATCTTTTATTAACTTAAAAACTAATCTCGCCACAGAAGCATTTTCTGTAGTAAAGGTCAAAGAAATTTTTCCATTGCCATACATTGAAATGCTGCCTATCGTCCTAATCAAAGCAGCTAACTCTGCTATTTTACTTTCTTCCTCTTCAGGATAAATCCTTGCCAATTCGTCTTTTGTATCTGAAGAAAATGACATAAAGCATCACCTCAATAGGCTTATCTTTATTATACTACATTATTTCAAAAAAAAAACCCCTTTAAAAAACAAATGAACAAAAAGGGGTTTATAGTTTTATAGCAAACTACAATAATTTTTTCTTTTCCCATTCAATATATTTAGGTGAATTTTTCCAATTATGTCTTTCTTCAGAATTACACCATTCCTTGAACTCTTTGTAATCTTTCCACTCTTCATATTCACTTGCTTCAACTAATTTTTTTAATGTGATAAGCTTTGTAATGTCGTAACTTCCATATAATCTCTCATAATCCTTATAATATTGATAATCTCTGCCATAGCGGGATGTATCTTTCATACCATCACCCCTGTTTTTTTTAAAAAATATAGGGGAATTTTAATTCCCCTATATTTTTCTATCTTCATATTATTCACTTAAACTCAGATTGGTTACTTTAAAATATAGGCAGAGTTAGGTTGCAAGTAAAGGAGATTTCCACTTCTTTTTAATTCCTTCATCTTTAAAATATCTTCTTTTCCTTCTACTTCATTCAAAAATATCACTTCCTGCTTGCTACTGTTATTTAGTACAACAATTATTGATTTACCTTTGTATTCCCTCTTAAAAGCAAATACCCTTCCTATAGCGTATAAAGTACAGAAACTTCCGTATTTGAGCTCCTCATTTTCTCTCCTTATAGAAATCAGCTTTTTATAGAAATTAAAAATACTTTTATTTTGCTTTTCCTCCTCCCATATCATGCATCTTCTGCAATCAGGGTCATAACCCCCTACCATTCCTACCTCGTCTCCATAATAAATATATGGAATTCCAACAAAGGTAAATTGAAACACCAACGCCAACTTCATTCTCGCAACCATGCCATTAGCTAAAGTCAAAAACCTTTCAGTATCATGACTTCCTATCAAATTAAACATAACCCTATTTACACTATCAATATGTCTCATAAGTTGCTCTGTAATCATTGTATTAAAACGAGAAGCACTTATTTTCCTTCTTGCAAAAAAGTCCACAACCGCATTTCTAAAAGAATAGTTCATTACACTGTCAAACTGATCCCCTCTAAGCCAAGGAGAAGCATCATGCCAAACCTCTCCTACAATTATGGCTTCCGGTTTGGCTGCCTTTACAACTTCTCTAAACTTTCTCCAAAAATGGTGGTCTATCTCATTAGCAACATCCAGCCTCCAGCCGTCTATGTCCACTTCTTTAATCCAATATTCCGCTACTTCCAATAAATACTTCTGTACTTCTGGATTTTTTGTCATAAGTTTTGGCATTCTCCATACAGTATCTGCAAAAGCTTCATAGGAAGGTTTTGGATGAGTTTTAATTGGCCATTCGTATATATTAAACCAATCCCAATATTTTGATTTTTTACCATTTTTAATAACATCCTGAAATGCAAAAAAGTCATATCCGCAGTGATTAAAAACGGCATCAAATATAACTTTTATGCCATTGTCATGACATTTTTGCACAAGTTCTCTCGCTTTTTGTGTATCACCAAAGTGGGGGTCAATTGTATAATAATCAGTGGTATCATATTTGTGAGTAGAAGGCGATAAAAATATGGGGGTTAAATAAATGGCATTTATACCCAAATCCTTTAAATAATCTATTCTATCTATTATTCCTTGCAAATCTCCTCCAAAGAAAGAATCTGCAGTAGGTTTTTCACCCCAAGGCTTTACACTTTCAGGGTCATTTGATTTGTCACCGTTATTAAACCTTTCAGGAAATATCTGATACACTATGCAATCGCTTGTCCACTTTGGAGCAAAAAAGACATCCTTTTCTCCTATATACGGGTAATGGAAAAATCCCCAAAAATGATTTTCTGGCCTTTTTTTGTAAAATCCTGCTTCTGTATAATATAACTTCTCGCCCCCATCAGATACCAAATAGAAAAAATACACAAATTTTTTATTAAGCTCTAAAGTAGTCTCATAATAATCAAATAACTCGTTGGTATGAGTTAATACCATTGGTTTTATTTTGAATTTTCCCAGCCAATCGTATCTGTCTTTGTATAAAACATACACCCTATCTACATCAAATACAGCAGTCCTTAGTACTATCTTTAATTGATTTTCATTCAGTGGATATGCGTAAGGCACATCGCTTTTATGAAATATAGCTTCTTTTATCATCTCTTTCCCCTTTCTATGTATGTATATTTATTGTAACTGGTGACGGTGTTTGCACTGTTGGTAGCTCCTCACCATCTACAGTTATTTTAACAGCTGGCGGATAACCCATCAAGATAGTAATACTATCTTTTACATCAAAAATTTTAGACATATCCTTTGTCATAAGGCCTTCATAAACGACATTTCCATCTACTTTTACACTAAACCAACATTTTTCGCCAGGTACGCTTATTTCTACTTTATAACTTTCTCCAAAGGGAACAACTTTATATTCTATTTTTTTAGAAGTCTCTGCTACTTTTTCAATCGACGTCTTTACTGTAAGTTGAGAAACATTGCTTTCCTGTGGAAGATTTGTTTTGTCTTCCGAAATTGTTGAAGCTTCACTTTGATTTTGTTGTGGAATTGGTGCAAGTCCTTTTTTAACTTGAATTAGAAAATAGTAAAAACCGTATCCTATAATACCTATTATTAAAACAACAATTACTGCTTTTTTTAAAGTCAAAAAAAATTGTGAAAAATCTCTTCTCTCTTTTTTGTAAGATGTGATCTCTATATTAGGTATGGCTTCCTCCTCTTTCTCCTGAAACAAATACTCATACTTTTTTACTAACTCATTGCCATCTAACCCTAAGGCCTCAGCGTAACTTTTTACAAAGCCCTTAGCATATACAAGTGCAGGCATTACGCTAAAATCTCCATCTTCAATAGCTTTCAAATAGCGTATCCGTATTTTAGTTATTTCTTGAATTTCTTCAAGAGTCAATCCCATTTTAATTCTTTCACTTTTTAAAAATTCTCCCAATTCCTTCATACCTATCACCCCTTACTAACCATCCACTTATTATATATTCCACACAAAATACATTTTTCCTTCATTATTTTCGGAAAAATAAAAATTAAAAGGATGATTTCAGCAAACTACCTCCATCCTTTTTCTATACAAAAGATCCACAAAAGCTTCCAAACGGGTTTGGTAACCTGCTTGTCCAGTGTTTTCATCATATACTAAAGACATCACTGGAATATTGTAATCTCGGCTAATTTTTGCAATTATTCCTTGAGCTACTATTTCAGGGGTGCAGGTAAATGGAAGTATGTGAATCACGCCATCATAATTTAGTTTAGCATATTTTACGGTATTTGCAACAGTGTTGAGCCCATGTCCTCCTATATCTCTTTCTAAATATCCTCTTGCGTTTTTCTTAAACTCCATTCTTTGAGGCAATTTAAAAGCACTGTTAATTAAATAATCTGAAAGATATTCTGTTTTTGTAACTTCTACCCCCAATTCATTTAAAGATTTGCTGATATCCATATTAGTAAAGGGTTCTAGGAGCATATAAATTTCTCCCACTAGTGCTACTTTAAGCTGTATTTTCCTCCGTACATTTGCATTTTCCTTTATTTTTTTCATGGCCTCTGATACTATTTTGTCCACTTCTTTACCATTTTGAGCTTTTTCTAGCTTTTTCATATATTCTTCGTATATTTTTGTAGTTACACCTGGGTTATCTTCATGGGCTCTGTATTTTAATAAAAACTTTTCTAATTTATCAGCCGCTATCATTTTTTTCACTGCAAATACAAAAGATTTTAAAGCCGTTTTTCCATCTACATTAGGAAAATATGAAGCTAATTCTTTTAAAAAGTCTATCAACCTGCCATGGGGTGGATCAACAATTATCATTTTAAAGTCATAGCCCAAATCTTTTAATATCTCTCTCTGCACCTGACCGTAATACCCAAATCTGCAGGGCCCAATTCCCCCTAACATTATAATCGTATCTGCTCCCTTATCAAGAGCCTCAATAAAATTTCCGACATTGATTTTAAAGGGTAAACATGCAAATTCATGAGAATTTCTAACTCCTAAGGTCAAAGTTTTATTAGTAGAAGGTGGTGGGTCTATCACTTCTACCCCAATTCCTTCAAACATCGTCTTTAAAATCATATTTAAAGAACCCATGTGAGGATAAGTAATTTTCATACCATCACCGCCTTTTTATTAAATCTTAAAAGGTCTGTAAAAGCCTCCAACCTCGTCATAATGCCAGCTTCCCCCGAATGTTCATCAATTGTAATCAACATAAAAGGTACCTCCTTCTCTCTTTTATAAATCCTCTCCAACAATTCCTCTGTCATAGAATTAGGTCCACAACCAAAAGCAGAAACCATAATTACCCCATCTACATTCTTTTGTTTTAAAAAATACAATCCCGCTCCCAAAATATCTCTTTCATAGTTCCAAAACATTTCTTTTGAAAGCATTGACACTCCTTCTAATATTAAATCTCTCTCTAACATTTCCATGGTATAAACTTGCGCTCCCATGTTTTTTAACTTTTCAATAATCCCCATACTTATGTATTCATCCATAATATCATAAGGATGAGCAATGACGGCTATTTTAAGGTCATAATTACTTTCTTCTTTTACCAAATTCTTTCCTTCCCAAACTTTTAAAGCTTCTAAATTGGTAAGACCTTCTTTCAACAAACTCTCGAACTTTTTTTGTTGGTGGGTAGCCTTAAAATAGGCTTTTAAAGATTGGTCTTTAGTCTTCCCAAACATCCTGCCAACTTTTATAAATTCATTTTGAGTAAATTTATCATTATTTTTATAATAATTAATCTCAATATCTATAATAGGTGGTAAATCACCAATTAAGCTTTTTATAAAATCTGGCAGTCCTAAAAACTTTGAACAAAGGTATTTTTTTCTTTCTACACTTACAATCCTCGGAATAAATATATAATCAACATCTTTTTCTTTTAAATTTATCACATGTCCTACATAAGTTTTAACAGGAAGACAAGCATCTTCAACACAGTTTTTTACTCCTTCATCAAGAATTTTTTTATTTGTATCCTGGGAAACCACTACTTTTGCTCCCACACCTTCAAAAAAAGTCTTCCACATTGGATAAAAATCGTAATATAAAAGTCCTTTGGGTATTCCTACAGTCTTACTCATTTTTGACACCTCCTTTAAAAGCAAATACATATTTATTCTTGCCATAAATTTTTATTTATATACAAAATAAAAATACCGGAAATAATCCGGTATTTACAAATTGTTCCATGTGTAACAATTTTTTATCCTTTTACTGCACCTGCTGCAAGACCAGCTTGCAAGTATCTCTCAGAACCTAAAATTTTACTGGAAGAAGTGATTTACCATACCGATCAAATAAAATTAAAAAAACATTGGAAAACCCATAATCTGTATAAGTTTCTGAGGACCCAGTGTAACTATGATAGATTAATCAAACTAAAACCTGACAAACTTTCCTTTTCCCCATCCATGCTGCTTTTTTTGAAGAACAAATAACCGATGATAAATGAAGTAATTGAGCTGAAACTCAATTTCTTCCTTTTTTCAATACCTCCAATTGTATACCGGTGTATCAACGGTTCCAGTAGACGTATTGGGAGAAGTAAAGATACGATTTTCACCACTTTCCCATATAACATTTCCATTACTGTCTTTTTTAATAAACTTAAACTCAAAGGTTGTTCCCATTGGAACACTTACTGGCAGGAACCATTCAGGATAATTGGGACACATCATTGCTTCTGTCGACATGGCAGGATCCCAGCCTCCTAGTTCTGGCAAGTTCCCAACAATATGAATATTTTGTCCCCATTCCGTTGATGCATTTACTTTAAATATTACCTGAACCAGATCACCAGATAACACATGATAGCGGAAAGAATTACTGGTATAGTTTCCCTTTATTACTGTAATGCTCTTAATCCCCGGCGTATTGGGAACAACGGCAGTAATCATTTCATCACTGTTGGACACCACTTGAGCCGGTGTTGTATCAAATTTAACCGTTACATTTCCTCCAAGACCAGTACCATAAATATAAACTAGATTACCTGGACGACCCATTGTAGAAATGACATTGCCTATCCTTGGAATTTCTGTCCCCAGTGAAGGATTATAGGCCCAAACGTTTACTTCTCCTCCCGATAGGGTAAAGCCTTTAATCTTATGCTGACCATTTTCCTCCACCACCGTCATGGATTTTCCGTATAGTAATCCCTCTAGTACGTCCTGATAGGTTCCTACAGGCAGTGTAGTTTTTAAATCCGGTACAGCAAAACTTCTATCGGGTTGTCGATTTACGGCAACAATTACTTGCTTGTCATAAAATTGCCGTTTGAAGACTAATACATCATCTGTACTGTAAAGTATTTCTGTCGTACCGTAGGCAACAGCTTCATTGCTTCTTCTCAAATCGGAAAGTTTGCGAATCAGCTTATAAGCTGTTGTGGTTTGATCAAATGAAGTTGATGTCTGCATGAACATTCTTCCGGCAATATCACTGGCATCTGCAGGATATAAGTACTGTTCGGTACCATAGTATATATTAGGTGTCCCACGGGATGTCATCAAGACTGCCAACGCTGCATGATAAGGTTTGTCATTTGGCTGTATATACCTAAACCGGGTTACATCATGATTATCGATAAAGGTAACCGCTTGATTTTCATAAATATAATCGTTACTGGTTTTTATCATCATTTCACCAAAGTCTTTCATGGTTTCAGAAAAATAACCAAAAGTATTGGTCGCTGCACGATAGTATTCAAAATCTAAATTATTAACCCCAGTTCGATCAGGGAAGGTACGATATTCTTCATATTTAGGATCTGGACGTCCGATAAAAAATTCTCCAAAATGAGTAATAGGCCCCCCTGGTGCAGAATCAATCGCATCTTTAAACCCTTGAACAAAAGCTGGATTCATATGAAGAGTTGCGTCATGACGTATACCATCTATACCTTTTGATTTCCAGAATATTGCAGCTTTTTCTAGATATTCCACTACCACGGAATTCTCCTGGGAATAATCCGCCAGCGAACCCAAATCCTTATGGCGATACCCAAATCTGGTATTATCATCTCCTCGATCCCCTAACCCGTGGAAAAAACCATGAATATCATTGTGAGGATCAGCCAATAGATTTTCAACTATTCCGTCTCCGTTATAATCCACCGGATTCCCATTGCTGTCAAATACGTAGTTTCCATTTTCATCTTTGTCAGGTTCGTACAATCTTCCATCTTCCGGCTGATAGTTTAATGTAGGATTTTGCCACCTACTACTATGATTGGATACAAAGTCAATAACCAGTTTTATTCCGTTACTGTGGAGAGCATCTCGCAGTGCAATAAAATCCTGCATTTCTCCGAAATGTTTATTAGTAGCAAAATAGTTTCTAGCATGATATCCGTGAAAACTGGTCCACCTGTCGACGCTGCCGTCCGGATGATAATCTTCAATCACCGTATCACGATTGGCATAAGGAGCAGAAATCCAAACTGCTGTAATGCCCATTTCCTTTAAATAAGGAATTTTCTCAATAATTCCCTTCCAATCGCCTCCCTGATACAGCTTCAAGTCACTTCCTGTTCCGTCAAAAAGTGTAGGATCGAAACCTGGAGGAATATTGTTTGATGGATCACCATCATAAAACCGATCTGTAATAATTTGATAAATGGTATCCTTTGGCGTTACAGGACCTAATCCTCCAGTACTCGTGGCTTCGACAGTAACCGGCTGAAGATTGAAAGAGAAAGCCAGCAGTATTATCACAGCCACTAAAACACTTAATCTTTTTTTCTTAATTAAAGCAGCCACAGGTTATCCCCCTATTTCAATATTTTGTGATTACTCAATAAAGCTTTTAAAGTCTCATTTTTTAGCCAAATTTGAACTTGTTTTAGTGTCCTTTCTAATCGAAAGTTTTTTAAAACAAGATAGCACCTCCTTATCTCATATAGTCTGATTGTATATAAAATTTCCAGTTAAGGTTTAAAACCTTAACCAAGAAATTTAAAACTCTTAAATAAACTAGCCTTTAATAAATTAATAAAACATTCTTCAGCAAGCAACAGCTACGCCAATCAACTTTTATGGGTATTTAGCCTTATATTAATTTTTAGGGTATCTTCTGATTTCATTGCTATATAGCTTTGACAATGTCTCAGACGCTCTAGCTTCTACTTGTAGAACCTATTTATGCTATAGACTACTACTTCATTTTTTATGATAGTTTTCAACCTGTTCCCAAGTATTTTTAGATTTTTACTGCTCCCTTTGTTAGTCCCTCCACAATATGTTTCTGGAGGTAGACAAACAACAAAGTAATAGGAATAGCTACCAATACGGCTCCGGCTGCAAAAAGAGTAAATTTTGTATTGTGTTGGTGGACGGCCATGTCATATAATCCCATTGCCAGGGTTTTTTTGTCAGCACTGCGAAGAATTAATTTCGGTAGCACAAAATCCATCCATGGTCCAGTAAAGTTGGTTAAAGCTATGAAGGTAATAATGGGTTTTGCTAGGGGTAAAATAATTTTATAAAATATTGTAAAGTTGGATGCTCCGTCAATTTTTGCGGCTTCGTCCATACTGCGGGGAATCCCGTCAAAATACCCTTTTGCCACCCAGGTATTATAAGGTATTTGGCCAGTAGCATAAACAAGAATTAATCCAAGATGAGTATCCAGTAATCCTAGTTGTAGTAATAATACATAAATAGCAGTCATAGCTAAAAAGCTTGGAAACATTTGAAGTACCAATATTGTCATTAGCATGGACTTCCTACCCATAAATCGATATCGAGAAAAAACATAGGCAGTGCTTGTAGATAAAAATACCGACACAATCATATTAGCTGTTGCAATTTTAAGTGTATTCTTATACCATAAAGGAAAATCAGAATTAGTAAGTAAAGTCTTATAATGAACTAAGCTAGGATTTTTAGGAATTAATGTAGAACTAAACAAAGTATCTCCTGGGTTAAGAGAAGAACCAATTATCCAAATTATAGGAATTATTACAATAAAAGAAAGAGTTATAAGAAGTATATAAATAATCATTTTGCGTATAAAATCTAAGAAAGTATTTTTTTTCTTTTTGTTTCCCATATTTGACTCACCCAATCCTCCAACAAGCTTTTTTCTCATTGTATTAAGTCCTCCTCCCTAAAGGACTTTGTCCTACTAAAGGTGAAAGCAGAAATAGTTGCGACAACAATAAACATAATAATTGATATAACAGCAGCCATATTATATTGATTTTGTTCCAAAGTTAATTTGTAAATCCAAGAAATTAAAATATCTGTGTGTCCCGCATATCTATATGCAGGATTTGCAGGCCCACCACTAGTCAAGAGATATATCATTGTAAAATTGTTAAAATTATGTGTGAAACTCAAAATTAATAAAGGCATTGTAGCGTGCAATACCAACGGCAAAGTAATTTTTCGGAATTTTTGATATGGAGTAGCTCCATCTATATCTGCAGCTTCATATAAATCACCAGGAATATTAGTTAAAGTTCCTGACATTAGAGCCATAAAATACGGAGCTCCAAGCCAGATATTTACTAAAATGAGAACAACTTTCGCCATTGTAGGATTTGTAAGCCACGGCATACGTTCAAACCCAAGTTTTACTAAAAAATTATTGACTGGACCTAACCCTGTAAACATCAATCTCATAGTTAAAATCGAAATAAAACCAGGTATTGCATAAGGTAAAATATAGATTGTTCTCCAAAACTTTTTTAGTTGAACATCTCCAGAATTAACTAATAAAGCCAACAACAACCCACCGAAATAACTAGTTAATGAAGCCAGTAAAGCCCAAATAATAGTCCATATTCCTACTCCAATAAAAGTATTTTTCCATATTTTTAAATTTAGTAAATTTTTAAAATTTGTAACCC
>Ga0208154_10091_pt1 | contig 21082 bp, 19 predicted proteins | sample Wag4S2014_11_5_FD_187354 | JGI IMG/M metagenome (GOLD analysis project Ga0208154, IMG submission 187354) | Deep subsurface shale carbon reservoir microbial communities from Ohio, USA - Utica-2 Time Series 2014_11_5 (SPAdes) (version 2) ...
AGAATTAAATGACCCTATAGACCAAAAAGAAAGGTTTTTAGAACAATTAAAACAAAGAGAAGCCGGCGACGAAGAAGCTCATATGATGGATGAGGACTTTATAAATGCTCTTGAGGTTGGTATGCCACCGACTGGAGGACTAGGTATAGGGGTAGACAGACTTGTGATGTTTATGACAGATGCTTATTCTATAAGAGATGTAATATTATTCCCGACGATGAAGCCTAAAAATGACTAAAAAAGCAGTCGAAAGACTGCTTTTTAACTTTTTTGTAAGGACTGGCTTTTTAGAGATAAAAATAATATAATAAAGTTGTCAACTTTTTAAACAAAGGGGTATCGTACATGATAGATAAAGAAAAGATTAAAAAAGCGGTAAGAGACATACTTGAAGCCATAGGGGAAGACCCAGATAGGGAGGGGCTCCTTGAGACTCCTGATAGGGTTGCAAGGATGTATGAAGAGATTTTTGCTGGCCTTCATACGGATGTAAAAGATGTTATAAAGATTTTTCAGGAGGATGAACATCAAGAAATAATACTTGTAAAAGATATTCCGCTTTATTCTATGTGCGAACATCATCTCTTGCCTTTTATAGGAGTTGCCCATGTAGCGTATTTGCCTAGAAAAGGTAGAATTTTAGGCCTTTCAAAATTAGCTCGCATAGTAGATATTTTAGCAAAAAGGCCACAGCTTCAAGAGAGGTTGACAAGTGAAATTGCAGATACCATAATGGAAGCAGTGAATCCCTTAGGTGTTGCCGTTGTCATTGAGGCAGAACATTTGTGTATGACAATGAGAGGTATCAAAAAGCCGGGGGCCAAGACTGTTACTTCTGCTTTGAGAGGAATATTTAGAACAGATGAAAAATCAAGGGCAGAGGTAATGTCTTTAATAAATTCTAAAAAATAAGGGAGGTAAATTATGCTATTTAGGTGCAGAGATAAAAGTCTGGAGATTGGAAAAAAAACTTACATAATGGGAATTTTAAATATGACTCCTGATTCTTTTTCAGATGGGGGAAAATATAATACTTTAGAAAAAGGCATAGAAAGAGCTCTTCAAATGATAGAAGAAGGAGCTGACATAATAGATGTAGGTGGAGAGTCTACAAGGCCGGGACATACTCCAGTGGATGAAGAAGAAGAAATGAGAAGAGTTATACCTGTCATTGAAAAGCTTTCAAAAATTTCAAATGTCATTATATCTGTGGATACTATGAAATCAAATGTGGCATTAAGAGCTTTAGAAGCAGGTGCTCACATAGTAAATGATGTATGGGGACTTCAAAGGGACCCCAAAATGGCGGAAGTAGTTGCAAAATACAATGCAGGTGTAATAATGATGCATAACAGCAATGTAGCAGAATATGAAGATGTTGTTAAGGATATAATAAAATTTTTACAAAAAAGCATAGAGATAGGAGAAAAAGCAGGAATTGATAAAAGTCAAATGGTAGTAGACCCAGGGATAGGTTTTGGAAAAACTTTAGATCATAATCTTGAGGTCATGAATCGATTGGAAGAATTAAAAGTTTTAGGACTTCCTGTGCTTTTAGGTACTTCTAGGAAATCCATGATTGGAAAAGTTTTAAACCTTGAAGTAGAGGATAGATTGGAAGGGACTGCTGCAACAGTTGCTGTTGGGATTGTAAAAGGGGTTGATATTGTACGCGTTCACGATGTAAAGCAGATGTTAAGAGTTGCTAAGATGACTGATGCGATGGTGAGAAGATGAGTGAAGTGTATTTATCTTTAGGTTCTAATTTAGGAGATAGGGAAGAAAATTTAAAAAGAGCCGTTTTTGAGTTAGAACACTGGGAAGGCATAATTTTAAAGAAGCTTTCTCCTATTTATGAAACAAAACCTGTAGGATATTTAAACCAGGATATGTTTTTAAATATTGCAGTTGAAGTGGAGACAAACATTGGGCCTTATGACTTACTAAAAGTTGTAAATGAAATTGAAAAAAAATTAAAACGAGAAAGACTCATAAGATGGGGTCCAAGGACTATTGATATTGACATACTGTTGTACGATGATATTGAATTAAAGGATGAAGTGCTCACTATTCCTCATCCGAGAATATGGGAGAGAGCTTTTGTGTTGATTCCTCTTTCGGATATAAACCCTTTTATAAAAAAAGGAGATGTGTATATTAAAGATTTAATAGCGGAGTTGCCTGATAAAGAAGGAGTTAAGCTGTATAAAGAGAATTGGTACAATGGGGTGTAAAAAATGAAAGTGACAAAAATTTTTACTTTTGACAGTGCCCACAATCTTATAAATTACAATGGGAAGTGTGAGGAGCTTCACGGTCATACCTATAAGCTGGAAGTTACAGTTGAGGGGAAGCCTGACGGAGAAGGAATGGTAATAGATTTTGTGAAGCTTAAAGAAATAGTAAATGAGAAAGTTGTAAAAAAGCTTGACCATAAGTATTTAAATGAAGTTTTAGGATTTAACACTACTTGCGAAAATATTCTTTTGTGGATATGGAAAGAATTGGAGCCTGTGTTTAAAGGAGATAACTATCATCTTTATAAATTGAGATTGTGGGAAACCCCTACAAGTTTTGCAGAAATTACCGAAAAAGATTTAGTATGAGGTTTTTAAAATGGTGATTACAAATCCAATTGTTTACGGGAAATTCATAAAGAGAATCAATAGATTTGAAGCTTATGTAGAGTTAAATAGCGGAGAAAAGACTTTAGTACATGTGCCTAATACGGGAAGGTGTAAAGAGATATTTGTCCCGGGAGCAGAGGTTATCCTTGAAGTAAGAGATAGGCAAGGCAGAAAAACACCCTACGAGTTGGCTTTTGCTTATAAGGGGAAAAGACTTATATCTATCGATTCACAAGTGCCTAATAAAGTAGTTTTAGAAAGCATAAAGATGGGGCTTATTGAGGAATTTAAAGGCTATGACATTGTAGAAAAAGAAAAAACTTTTGGGAACAGTAAGTTTGATATAAAGCTTACAAAAGGGAAAGAGATATGCTATGTAGAAGTCAAAGGAGTAACTCTGGAAGTAGAAGGTGTTGCAAAATTTCCTGATGCTCCCACAGAAAGAGGAAGGAAACATTTAAAAGAGCTTATAAAAGTAAAAAAAGAAGGTATGAGGGCAGCAGTAATTTTTTTAATTCAAATGGATGATATAAAATATTTTACCCCTAATGACGAGCAGGACCCGGAGTTTGGGAAGTTTCTAAGAGAGGCTGTAGGTAAAGGAGTAGAAGCTTATGCCTATACCTGTGATGTTGGAGAAAACTACGTGTTTTTAAAAGACAGGGTGGAAGTTGTGTTATGACCCTGTCCTTTTTAGCGTCTCTTGATGTAATTTTTTATTTTTAGATTTTTAGCAAATATATGTTATAATAAAGTTGTAAACATTTTTAATGGGGGCGATTTTAATGGAAAAATTACAGCTTGAGGACTTTACAAAGTTTAAATTTTTGTCTGGTTTGAAATACTCTCCAAATGGCGATTATGCAGCTTTTGCAGTACATAGAATGGATGTAGAAGAAAATAAATATCTTTCTAACATATGGCTCTTAGATATAAAAAGTAGGAAATACTTTCAATTAACTTCTTTTAATGAGGAAAGGGGTTTTGTGTGGCTAGATAATGAGAACATACTTTTTTCAGGTAGCAGGAATCCTAAAGATAAAGAAAAGGTAGAGAGTGGAGAGGAATTTACTAGGTATTATAAAATAAACATCCATGGAGGAGAGGCATTAGAGGCTTTTGTAATTCCTAAGAAGGTTATGAATATTGAACCAATTGATGAAAACACTTTTTTACTGACAGCGAGATATAACGTAAATGAAAAAGAGTTGGAAGGGTTAAGTGAGGAAGAAAAACAAAAAGAGCTAAAGAAAAGGAAAGAAGAAAAAGATTACAAAGTTTTAGATGAAATTCCCTATTGGGTAAATGGAGCAGGTTTTATAAATAAGGATAGAGAGAGGTTATATTTATATCGTGCTAATGAAAATAAGTTACAACCTATTACTGACGAATACACAGATGTATCTTTGTTTAAGTTAAACAGAGATAAAAGTAAAGCAGTATTCATAGGGCGGACTTATAAAGATAAAATGGACCTTGTAAGCGATGTGTATATTTATGATGTTGCATCTAATGAAGTAAAGAAAATTAATAGAGACGAAGATTTTTCCTATAGATATGCTGACTTTTTAGGAGACAAAATAATTTGCACAGGTACTGACATGAAGAAATATGGAATCAATGAAAATAGCAAGTTTTACCTTTTAGATATTGATTCAGGTGAGAAAAAGTGCATAACTCCTGATTTGGATATGAGTTTAGGCAATTCTGTTGGATCTGATTCTAGATATGGTTCTGGCTATAGTTTTAAAGTAGAAGGAGATTATCTGTACTTTATATCTACAGAAAGGTATAATGCATACCTTAACAGGATAGATGTAAATGGGAAAATAGAAAAAGTGATAGCATCAGATGGGTCTGTTGACATGTTTGATGTAAAAGGGGAAAATATTCTCTTTATCGGTTTTAGAGGGTTAAAACTTTTGGAACTTTATGAATACAAAAATGGCGAAGAAAAGCAGTTGACAGATTTTAATGAGTGGGTGCAGAAGGAAAGAAAACTTTCAAAGCCAGAAAGGGTAGAAGTTGAGACAAGGCCCGGACATTTCATAGATGGTTGGGTTATAAAGCCTATAGACTATGAAGAAGGCAAAAAAATATCCTGCTATATTGGATATCCATGGAGGACCAAAAACTGTATATGGCGAAATTTATTTTCACGAAATGCAGTACTGGGCGGCAGAAGGATACTTTGTATTTTTCTGCAATCCCAAAGGAAGCGATGGAAGGGGCAACGAGTTTGCTGATATAAGAGGTAAGTACGGCACAATAGATTATGAGGACATAATGAAATTCACAGATTATGTATTGGAAAATTATAAAGACATCGACCCTTCAAGAGTAGGAGTGACAGGGGGCTCTTATGGAGGATTTATGACAAATTGGATTATAGGTCATACAGATAGATTCAAAGCAGCCGTTTCTCAAAGAAGTATATCTAATTGGACAACAGAATTTGGGACTACAGATATAGGTTATTATTTTGTCCCTGACCAAATAGGAGGAACACCTTGGGATAATTTTGAAAAGTATTGGGAACATTCGCCTTTAAAATACGCTGATAGAGTAAAAACTCCTACTTTGTTTTTGCATTCAGATGAAGACTATAGATGTTGGATGGCAGAAGCCCTGCAAATGTTTAGCGCTCTTAAATATTTTGGCGTGGAATCAAAACTGGTACTTTTCCACGGTGAAAATCATGAGCTTTCAAGAAGTGGCAAACCTAAACACAGAATAAGAAGGCTTAGAGAAATAACGGAGTGGTTTAATAAGTATTTAAAGTAAATTTTATAGCACCCTTACAGTATAGGGTGCTACATTAGTTTTAAGCTAATAAAGCTGCTACTACACCTACTAAAAAAATTCCATCGAATATACCTGCGCCTCCTATACTTATAGCATGAGAGTTTAGGTCTTTAAAATGAGGCAAATTTAAAAGGTCTGCTCCAATTAATGTGCCTAAAACTCCTGAGATGTATGCTACAGGAGCTGCATCACTAGGAGATAAGAGGATCGCAGCAGCAGCTGCCACAAGAGGCGGTATAAAGGCAGGGAGGGTAATGCCTACTCCTTGTACAGGTTTAGCTAGTGCTTTTGCTACAATTGTAACTATTATAGTAGCTATTATAGTTGGGAGTAGTGGTGCCCTCGGTAAAAGGTACAAACTGAGAATGACGGGAACTACAGCTCCCCCTACGTTTACTGCAATTACTTGCTCTTGCACTCGTGGGGGATAGTAAAAAAGGAATGGGGAAAAATACCGCTCTTCTTCATGGACAATAATTTTTTTTCGAGATATAGGAATGTTGATCACACTTCCTATTAAAGATAAACTAAAAACAAAAACTGCCATTTGGGGAGATAATCCCAATTTTGCAAAAGAAAAAGTTGTTGCCTGCACAAAAAATGTAAATATCAAAAAAGGAAACAACAATATTAGGGAAAGTATCCAAATTAAAGGCATTACGAAAACCTCCTTAAATATTTGCTACTATATTGTTATAATATCATAAAAGTGATGGTCATATCCATTACTTATAAAAATTCTTTTGTTTTTTAGGAAAAAGGAATATAATATATTTGTCAAAATTTATTCGACGAGGTGAAGCAATGATAACGAGAGAAATGATAGATAGAATAAATTTCCTTTATCACAAATCACAAACAGAAGGTTTAACAGAAGAGGAAAAAGAAGAGCAGAAAAGGCTGAGGCAAGAATACGTGAAAGAAATAAAAGAGAGAGTAAGAAGAGAATTAGAAAGTATTAAATATGCTAACAATAGTTGCGAACATTGTGGTCATGACCATCATCACCATCATCACCACCACAGACATTAAAGATAAAGGAGAGATGAAAAATGTATGAAGTAACAAAGGGGAAAGTGAAGGATGATATTCCGGAATATATAACTTTAGAAGAAGCACTTACATTAAACAAAAATCAAGTCAGAGAAAATTACAAAGAATACATAAATTCAGTTTTTGTCTCTATGCTTTCAATGCTTCAGTTTGATAAACTTTTTGTAAGAGCTAAGGGAGTTTCAGTATGGGACAATGAAGGAAACGAATATTATGACTTTTTAGGAGGATATGGTGCTTTAAATTTAGGGCATAACCCCGATGAGGTCATCGAAGCTGTAGAAAAAGTAAAATATATGCCTAATATATTGCAAGCGGCTATTGGAAATTTGCCAGGAGTTCTTGCTCATAATCTTGCAAAAGTGACACCAGGGAATCTTAAAAGGAGCTTTTTCTGTAACAGCGGAGCTGAGGCAGTAGAAGGAGCTTTAAAACTTGCTAAAATTGCTTCAGGGAAACAAAAAATAGTTTACTGCCAAAACTCTTTTCACGGCAAATCCATGGGTGCCCTTTCAGTGACGGGACGAGAAAAATATCAAAAGTATTTTAAACCACTTGTGCCGGAGACAGTTCCTATTCCATTTGGAGATGAAAAAGCTTTGGAGGAAGCTTTGAAAGGTAGAGATGTTGCTGCTTTTATAGTAGAGCCTATCCAAGGGGAAGGCGGAGTTATCGTTCCTCCTGAGGGATATTTGAAAAAGGTAAGAGAGCTCTGTACTAAGTATGATGCTTATTTGATTTTAGATGAGGTGCAAACTGGGTTTGGAAGAACAGGAAAAATGTTTGCATGTGAGCACGAAGGAGTGGTTCCTGACATAATGTGCCTTGCGAAGTCTTTAGGTGGAGGAGTTATGCCTATCGGTGCCTATATAACCACAGAGGAGATATGGCAAAAAGCTTATGGGACTATGGAAAAAGCTCTTTTACATACTTCTACTTTTGGCGGTAATACCTATGCTTGTGCAGCTGCGATTGCTTCAATACAAGCTATTATAGAGAAAAAGCTTCCTGATGCTGCAAAAGAAAAAGGTGGATACTTTTTAGGTCGACTGAAAGAATTAAAAGAAAAACATCCAAAACTTATAAAAGATGTTAGAGGAAAGGGGCTTTTAATAGGAGTAGAGTTTAATCAACCAGAAGGTGGACTTCTTGACAAGATTTCTGGAGGAGCTATCTCAAAGTTTTCAAGTGAATATCTCGGCTCTTTAATTGCTGGAGAGCTTCAAAATAAACACAGAATTATAACGGCTTACACTTTGAATAACCCAAATGTAATAAGATTAGAGCCACCTTTAATTGTGACAAAAGAACAAATTGACAAAGTTGTAGATGCTTTAGATGAAATTCTCACAAGAAATAGTAGCTTCTTAGGGATTACTGTCTCGGGAGCAAAAACTGTTTTAGGATCGTTATTTAAAAGGCAGTAAATTGAAAGAGGTGAATTAACTTTGAGAGAATTGTTTGAAAAAGGAATAACTTTTGAGGAATTTGTAAAAGAATCGGAGGAGAACATTGCTAAAAGAATAAAAGAGAGATATGAAAAGACAGTCTTAGATGAAGACTTGATAGAGAAAATAAAATTTAAAGATGAGATAAATATTTTGGCATTTGCTGAGAGTTGGTGTCCTGATTCTCAAGTTAATGTGCCTATAGTTGCAAAAATTGCAAGTTATAATAAAAATTTTAAACTGAGAATTTTAAAAAGAGAAGGTAACGAAGAGCACATGAAACCTTATTATATAGATGGTAAAGCTAAAATACCCACTTTTGTATTTATGAATAAAGATTTTAAAGAAATTGGTCATTGGATTGAAAGGCCTGAAATAGTAAAAGAACTTGCAAAAAGTGGAGAAGGAGAGTGGAAAAGAGATTATCTTAAAGGGAAATATGATAAAAACATAATTGAGGAAATTGTTAATATTTTGTCCCGGTAATTGTGCCGGGTTTTTTAAATTCGTTTAATTTATTAAGCTTTTAAACGAAAATTAATAGTAAACGGAGATAATAAAGTTAATCGGATAGTTTTGGAGGTTGCAGAATCCACAATAAAATGTATAATTTAATAAGTAACATACAAAATATTGTGGTTTTACATAAGAGGAGGAATTTCCTGTGAAAATTACTGAGAATGCGAGGAAGGTTCTGGAGAGAAGGTATTTGGCTAAAGATGAAAATGGCAAGCCTATTGAGACAGTTGAGGAAATGTTTGAAAGGGTTGCAAAGACTATCGCTGAAGTGGATTTAATCTATGACAAAAATGCTGATGTAGAAGCAGTAAAGAAGAGATTTTATGATATGATGGTAGCTCTGGATTTTTTACCTAATTCTCCTACGTTAATGAATGCCGGTAGGCCATTAGGTCAGCTTTCTGCCTGTTTTGTTCTTCCTGTGGGAGATTCTATGGAAGAGATTTTTGACGCGGTAAAGTACGCGGCAATTATTCACAAAAGTGGTGGGGGCACGGGATTTAGCTTTTCCCGCTTACGCCCCAAGGGAGCTACAGTCAGATCCACTGGAGGCGTTGCATCAGGACCTGTTAGTTTTATGAAAGTTTTTAATGCAGCGACAGAAGCAGTGAAACAAGGTGGTACCCGAAGAGGAGCAAACATGGGGATTCTGCGTGTAGACCACCCTGATATATTGGAGTTTATACAGTGTAAAAAAGACAACAATGAAATAACAAATTTTAATATAAGCGTGGCTATTACAGAAGAATTTATGAAGGCTGTTGAGGAAGATAGGGAATACGATCTAATAGATCCTCATACGGGTAAGGTTGTAAATAGATTAAGAGCAAGAGAAGTCTTTGACCTGATTGTAGAAATGGCTTGGAGAAATGGGGAACCGGGTATTGTATTTTTAGACAGAATAAATGAGAAAAATCCTACCCCCGAAGTTGGAGAGATTGAGTCTACCAATCCCTGCGGTGAACAGCCACTTCTTCCTTATGAATCTTGTAACTTAGGTTCAATTAATCTTGAAAATATGTTAAAAAAGGTAGAAGGTAGATACGTAATAGATTATGACAAACTTAGAGAAACGGTCTATGATGCAGTGCATTTTTTGGATAATGTAATAGATGCTAATAAATATCCTCTTCCGCAAATTGAAGAAATGACAAAAGGTACTCGAAAAATAGGGCTTGGGGTAATGGGATTTGCTAACATGCTTTTAAGACTTGGCATACCTTATGATTCTGATGAGGCTGTAAAACTGGGCGAAGAATTGATGGAGTTTATTGATGAAACTTCCAAAGAAGCATCGATTAAGTTAGCAGAACAAAGAGGTACCTTTGGTTTCTATGATAAGAGTATTTACAAAAAAATGGGTATAAAAATTCGAAACGCTACAACTACTACTATTGCCCCGACTGGCACCATATCTATCATTGCAGGTACTTCTAGTGGCATAGAACCGGTGTTTGCAATAGCTATGACGCGAAATGTTATGGATAATACAGAACTGGTGGAAGTAAACCCTGTATTTAAAGAGGTTGCCATTGAAAGAGGATTTTATTCAGAAGAACTGATGCGAGAAATTGCTCGAAGGGGAAGTCTAAAAGACATAAAGGGTATACCAGAAGATGTTAAAAGAGTTTTTGTGATAGCTCATGATATTGACCCTGAGTGGCATGTTAAAATGCAGGCAGCTTTTCAAAAACATGTTGACAATGCAGTTTCTAAAACGGTGAACTTTAGAAATGAAGCTACAGTAGAGGATGTTAGAAGAACTTATCTTCTTGCCTATGAACTTGGTTGCAAAGGGGTTACTATATACAGAGATGGAAGTCGTGAATCGCAAGTATTGAATTTGGGCATAAAAGAGAAAAAAGAAGAAACAAAACCTAAAGAAGAGCAAACTAAAAATGAACCTTTAAGACCAAGGCCAAGACCTCCTGTGACAAGAGGAATAACTGAAAAAGTGAGAATAGGTTGTGGAAATCTTTATATAACAGTTAATTATGATGACCAAGGCATATGTGAGGTATTTACAAATCTTGGAAGAGCAGGTGGATGTCCTTCACAGTCAGAAGCTACAAGTAGGCTTATATCTATAGCATTGCGCTCAGGCATTGATGCTAAGACAATTGTAGAGCAATTAAAAGGTATAAGATGTCATTCTACTTTAAGGCAAATGGCTACAAACAAAGAAATAAAAGTGTTATCTTGCCCTGATGCTATTGGCAAGGTTATTGAAAAAGTGATGAAAATCCGAGTGGAAGAGGAGCAGCAATTTGCACCTATTGATGTACCTATATATGAAAATAATCATAATGGCGATGAAGATGACCCTAAAGAAGAAGTTGCATTGAGTGAAGCTGACTTATTAGACGAAGAAAAGTTTTGCCCTGAATGTGGCAGTCCGATAGAGCATGAAGGTGGTTGTGTTGTGTGTAAAAACTGTGGCTATTCTAAATGCGGCTGATATTTATAAAAAACCTTCTGTAGCAATTGCTACAGAAGGTTTTTTATAAATATTTAAAAGGAAGTACAAGATTCGACATATTATGATGGGGATTTGTGGTACAATTGGCTCTGATAAATAAATGTGATCAATTTTATAAACCTTATCAGCCCAAGAAGGATTTTTGAAATAAATGTAGAATACTAATATGATTCGGAAAAACGAGGGGATTAGTATGGGGAAGTACAGGGAACTGGTTTTTAATATAACCTTAATTACAATAGGAAGTATATTATTTGTGTGGGCACTTTACTGCTGTGGTATTGGAATTGATTGGAGAGTCTTTTTGATTTTATTAGCTTTCGCAATAATTTTGGATAATCTTGGCATAATGTATACAGATATAAAATTATCTTTAAGCCCTACAATAGGAATAACTACTTTTTTGATTTTTGGCACGGTTGGAGCGGCTACTCTCATGGTATCCTCTGTTATGTTTGATACTATTGTAGTAAGAAAAAAGATAAAAAATGGGCTTTTAAATGGAGGAATGTTTTCTATTGCATATTTAGTGGCAGGATGGTTTTATGAATTCATAGGTGGAAAAATTGGCATAGTTTCTTTTTCGCAAATTAAATATATTTTAAGCTACGTCATAATAAGTTTTCTTTTGAATAATTTTATACTGTACTATGCTTTAAAAGTACAGGGGAAGATTTTGTTTAAAGAGTATTGGAATGAGAGTGTATTATTAGAGTTGGGTACTTATATAGTTATGATTCCTGTTTCATTACTTCTTGCATATATTTATTTTAAACATGGCCTTCTGTTTTTTGTGTTATCTTTAACTCCACTTATATTTATAGCATACGCTTTTAGGATGATTAGAGATTTGATTAAGGCAAATAAAAGGCTTAACGCTATATATGAGATGGTTAAAATGATAAATTCGAAGCTAGAGTTAGAGCAAATATTAGATACTATTATAGAAGTTATTTCTCAAGTTGTTTCTATATCTGCAGCAGCAATATACTTGACAGATTCTAATGGAGTAGCTACTTTAGTAAAATCGATAGGTAATCGAGAAGGAGAAGAGAGCTTTAAAAGCTTTAAAAAGAATTATTTTAAAGATGAAGGAATAATAGGAAAGTGCATATCTTCTAACAAAACAATAGTAATTAAAGATTTAAAGCAGGATAAAAGATTTTTAAAAGAACAATTTTTACATAACTATGGCAGTGTAGTAGTAGCACCTTTAAGGTTTTCGGGATCTGTCATTGGATGTCTTATGGTGTTGCATGTAGAGACAAATGTGTTTGATGAGGATTCTGTTAAAATCATAGAGATAATCGTAGATCAAGCTTCTGTTGCGATAACCAATGCTAAACGATATTATGAAGTCACCAAAAAATCTATTACTGATCCTTTAACAAAGACTTATAATAGAAGATATTTTAATGATGCATTAATGGAAAATATTATGAGGGCAGATGAGACTAGTGAGCCTGTGAGCCTTATAATGTTTGATTTGGATAATTTTAAACTGATAAATGATACTTATGGCCATTTAGTTGGAGATGAAGTACTTAAGGAAGTGGCAAAACGGATAAAAAACAATGTGAGAAGTGATGATATTGTAGCGCGATTTGGTGGAGAAGAATTTGCAGTGATTTTGCCGAAACTTACTGCAGAACAAGCCTATATGATTGCAGAGAGGATAAGAAATGAAGTATTATCAAGGCCAATTAGGACAGATAAAGGAGATATATATGTAACCATAACGGGTGGAGTAGCAGATTATCCGGAAAAGGCTGATTCTGCAGAAAAACTTATAAGCCATGCAGATAGAGCTTTATATGCAGGTGGCAAAAGTAAAGGAAGAAACAAAATTGCCATATATGAAGTGTGAAAAAGGCTTAAAGAAAAGACTGGGAGAATATTTTCCTGGTCTTTTTTGTTTTATCTCTTGATTTGAATAATTAATAAAGTTTTACCACATTAATAAGGCATAAAAAGTTACACTTAAATTCCTTGAAAATAAACGTTTTTTAGGTATAATATTAATCGAAAGCTGAAATAAATTTGTTAATATAGTTACCACATTAAATGTGGTAAAAGGGTGATTAATTATGGATAGGATACTTGAGATTATAAATATGCTTTTAAATAGCGAACAGCCACTTACGGTTGATTATATCGCAAATACACTGAAAGTATCGAATAAAACAATAAGGAATGATTTAAAAAAAGCTGAAGAATTTGTACAACAAAAAGGCGTAAAAATTATCAAAAAACCAAGAGTAGGTATTGTACTAGAGGGGCCTAGAAATAAAAAGCTTGAGCTTGTTGATGAGATTAAAAAGAGTTTAGACTTTGAAGAACCTTTTTCGCCTGAAGCAAGAAAAAACTACATTTTAAAGCGATTGTTTATGAGTAAAGGAAGTGTCACTATAAAAGAACTAGCTGAGGAACTTTATGTAAGTAGGATTACAATACACAAAGACTTACAAAGTGTTGAAAAATGGCTTAACAAATTCAATCTAAAACTTCTAAAAAAACCTAACTATGGCATTGAAGTGGTAGGCGATGAAGAGAATTGGCGAAATGCAGTGGCAAGCTTAATTGTTTTAACTAAAGAACAAAAAGAATTAAAAGAATTTTTATATAATGATTACACTGGTAGGATAGATTATAGAACATTAATGCAATTAAGGGAACTTTTTGATATTGATTACAAGCAACTTGAAAAAATAGTTAGTAATGCTGAATCAAAACTCAAATTTAGATTTTCGGATGAGGCTTTTATAAGTTTGGTTATACATGTAGCTATTTCTATCGAAAGACTAAAGCATAAAAAAGATGTTAAATTATCAAAGGCGGTCTTAAATAATCTAAAGCAAAAAGATGAATATGTGATAGCTCAACAGATGGCGAAAGAGATTGAAGAGAAATTCAATGTAGTTCTTTCTGAATCAGAAATAGGATATATTGTATTGCATATCATTGGTACTAAAATGCAGCAAAATAAAATTGAAGATGTGAATTTAGAGTTGGAAGATGAAGAAAGTATTGAGCTAGCGGTTATTATGTCAAAAGAAATTATAAATATTGCTGAAAGGGCATTATCTCTTGATTTAAGCAATGATAAGCAATTGTTAAATGGTTTGATACTACATTTAAGACCAACTATAAATAGGCTCAAGTATGGTTTAACACTAAGAAATCCACTATTAAACGATATTAAAGAGAATTATCCTGAAATATATGGGGTTGCATGGATGACAAGTGTTGTGTTTGAGAAGTATTTAGGTAAAAAAGTTGCAGAAGAGGAAATAGGTTATATTGCACTACATTTAGGTGCTGCAGTTGAACGAGCTAAAAAACCACTTAAAGCCCTGGTTGTTTGTACAACTGGCATTGGAACAGCACAACTTCTTGCGGCAAGGCTTGAGAAATCTTTTAAACAGATAGAAATAAAAGACATAGTTTCTTCTGTTTCGCTACATGAGAGCATCTTAAATGACATAGATATAGTTATCTCTACTGTACCTATTGAGATAAATAAACCTTTTATAAATATAAGTCCTTTATTAACTCAAAATGATATAAAGCGGCTTGATGAATTTATACAGGCTCTAAATAAAAGATCTAATTTAATCGATACGCAGTTACTTGATGTTGACGGTATTTACCTAAAAAAAGAAGATTTATTAAATAAGGTATGTATGGAGTTGCATAAAAAAGGATATGTAAAGGAGGAATATATTCAAGATGTTATAACCAGAGAAAAAATAGCTTCTACTGCTATAGGAAATGGTATTGCAATTCCACATGGTTTACCAGAACATGTTAATAAATCAGTTTTTACAGTGGTAAGACTAAAAAATCCTATAGCTTGGGATGAAGAAAAGGTAGATATGTTATTTATGATATCTTTAACTCAAAGTGATATAGCAAAATCCAGGTATATATTTAGAAAATTATATAATAAACTTGAATCACCGGAATTTGTAGAAAATATAAAAAAAGCAAAAAACAGAGAAGAAATTATAAAGTTATTGGAGGTAATTTACGATGCTGATAAATAAAAATCTTGTTACACTAAATCTTGAGGCAAAAAACAAAGAAGAGGCAATTATAAAATTGGCGGAATTGGCGCAAAAAGAAGGGAAAATAACTTCTGTAGAGGAGTATGCGAGAAGTGTGTTTGATAGAGAAAAAGCATATACAACGGGGGTGGGGAATGGAATCGCGATACCACATGGAAAATCAAAAGCTGTAAAGGAGGCGATGATAGTATTTGGTAAAACAACTGATGGAATAGAATGGGATTCATTAGATGGCAAACCTGTCAATTTAATTTTTCTCTTAGGGGTGCCTGAAGAAAATGTGGATAATGTTCATCTTAAGATATTGTCACAGTTATCACGAAAATTAATGAATGATAGTTTTATTGAAATGCTAAAAAAAGCAGTAACTGTCGAGGAAATTTTAAATGCTTTAAGTGATATCCAAGTAAGTTAAAAATAAACAAAAATAAAATAGATAAGGAGGATAAAAATACGATGAAGGAAGAATTAAAAAGGATTAGAGAATATTTAATGACAGGCGTATCTTACATGATACCTATAGTTGTCATAGGTGGTGTTTTAATAGCTTTTTCAATTGCATTAAGTGGTGTGCAGGCTGGTAAAGGTGCAGTTGTTACAAATCCAGTGTTAAAAAGTATGATGGATATTGGTACAGCTTCTTTTTCAATGATGGTGCCAGTTCTTGCAGGATTTATAGCTTTTGGAATAGCTGATAGACCTGGACTTGCTCCTGGACTTGTTGGTGGAGTGCTTGCAAACCAGTTGAAGGCAGGTTTTTTAGGTGGAATTATTGCAGGTTTTATCGCAGGATATGTTGCAAGGTGGATAAAGAGTTGGAGAGTTCCTAAGAATTTAAGACCTATAATGCCGATTTTTGTAATCCCGTTGTTATCAGCACTTATTGTAGGTTTTCTTATGATATATGTACTCGGTAATCCTATAAGCAGTGCAATGACAGCTATGACAAATTGGTTAAAATCCATGAGTACAGGAAATGCTGTGATTTTAGCAATGATAATGGGTGCGATGATAGCTTTCGATATGGGAGGGCCTGTAAACAAAGTTGCATTCTTATTTGCTGCAGCAATGATAGGAGAAGGCGTATATACAATTATGGGACCAGTAGCAGTAGCAATATGCATTCCCCCGCTTGGGATGGGTGTTGCTACATTGTTAGCACCCAACAAGTACACTAAAGCAGAAAAGGAAGCAGGATATGGTGCACTTGCGATGGGTATGATTGGTATTACAGAGGGTGCTATACCTTTTGCTGCAGCCGATCCATTAAGAGTAATACCATCTATAATGGTAGGCTCATCTATAGGTGCTGCGGTAGCAGCAATAGGGAAGGTTGGAGACCATGCACCACATGGTGGACCTATTGTGTTGCCGGTTGTAGATAATAAAATCATGTTTATAGTAGCTGTACTAATAGGTATTGCGGTTACTGCATTAATGGTAAATGCATTAAAAAAACCTGTTATTGAAGAAGTTGAAGATGAAAGTGAAGTTGCTGAGTAAAACTAAAAATAGTTTCAAGATTATGTAAATAATTTACAAAATTTTATAGAAAGAGGGATGGAATATGAAAATAGTTGCAGTTACAGCTTGTCCTACAGGTATTGCTCATACCTATATGGCGGCTGAAGCATTAGAGAATGCAGCAAAAAAACTTGGGCACAAAATTAAAGTTGAAACGCAAGGTTCAATTGGCATAGAGAATAAAATAACTCAGAAGGAAGTTGATGAAGCAGATCTTGTTATTTTCGCAGCAGATGTAGCAGTTAAAGAAGAATCTCGATTTAAAGATAAGCCCATCTATAAAGTTGAAGCTCAAAAAGCTATAAAAAACGCTAAAGCTGTTATTGAAGAAGCATTGAAATTTGTTAATAAATAAAGAACTGATTGTTGAGTCAGGAAAGGGATTGCCTTTCCTGATTTTACTTTTGCGGCTATCTAGAAAATGATTTGTCAAATTTGCTTTATTTTTTTATTTTATTATTGTGCAAAAGTTTCACACTGGGACGAAAACTATGTTATAATAGACGTTAGAACTAATTTTAAGGAGGGTTAACAAATGCTAAAAGGAGTTGCGGCATCCCCAGGGATAGCGATTGGGAAGGTTTTCTTATATACTAAAGAAAAAGCAGAAATCAACATGAAAAACATAGATGAATCAAAAGTAGAGTACGAAATTGAAAGGTTTAAGAAAGCTTTAGAAGTGACGAAGGAGCAAATACAAAAAATTAAAGAAGATGCATTGAAAGAATTTGGGAAGGATAAGGCAGAAATTTTTGAGGCACATTTAATGCTAGCAAGTGACCCCGAACTTATTGAAGGGGTAGAAAACATGATAAAGACTGAACTTATAACTGCTGATAATGCGGTAAATAAAGTAATTGAACAAAATGCTTCTGTAATGGAAAGTTTAAATGATGAATATTTAAAAGAAAGAGCTGTAGATTTAAGGGATGTAGGAAGCCGTATAATAAATAATCTTTTAGGAGTAAAAAGCGTGAATCTTTCTGAACTTGATGAACAAGTGGTAGTTATAGCCAAAGACTTAACCCCTTCAGATACAGCTACTATGAAAAAAGAAATGGTTTTAGGATTTGCTACAGATGTAGGCGGAAGAACTTCTCATACAGCTATAATGGCACGTTCCTTAGAAATTCCTGCTGTAGTAGGATTGGGTAATGTTACCTCTCAAGTTAATAATGGAGATACCATAATAGTAGATGGGTTGGAAGGGGTTGTCATTGTAAATCCTGACGAAAATACAATAAACGAATATAAGGCTAAAAAAGAGAATTATGATAAAAAGGTGGAGAAATTAAAGAAATTAAAAGATTTGCCTGCAATAACTCCCGATGGCAAAAAAGTCATGTTAGCGGCAAATATAGGAACTCCAAAAGATGTAAAAAGTGCACTGGCCAATGGAGCAGAAGGGGTTGGACTTTTTAGAACTGAATTCTTATACATGGATAGAACTACTCTTCCTACAGAAGAAGAGCAATTTGAAGCCTACAAAGAAGTTGCAGAAAAAATGGAAGGCCGGCCTGTTACTATAAGAACCTTAGATATAGGCGGAGATAAAGAGCTTCCTTATCTTGATATGCCTAAAGAGATGAATCCTTTTTTGGGATATAGGGCTATAAGGCTTTGCTTGGATAAGACAGACATATTTAAGACCCAATTACGAGCAATTTTAAGAGCAAGTGCTTATGGAAATATTCACATAATGTATCCTATGATATCTTCTATAGAAGATGTAAGAAAAGCAAATATCGTTTTAAATGAAGTAAAAGCTGAGCTTGATAAAGAAGGCATAAAGTATGACAAAAACATAAAGGTAGGTATAATGGTGGAAATACCTTCAGCTGCAGTGACTGCAGATATATTAGCTAAAGAAGTGGACTTCTTTAGCATAGGAACTAATGACCTGACGCAGTATACCCTTGCTGTTGACAGAATGAATGAACACGTAAAAGATTATTATCAGCCATTTAATCCAGCTATTTTAAGGCTTATAAAGTTTGTGATTGATGCGGCTCACAAAGAAGGAAAATTTGCAGCCATGTGCGGTGAAATGGCAGGTGACCCTTTAGCTACAGTTATATTGTTAGGACTTGGCTTAGACGAATTTTCTATGAGTGCAACTTCTATACCTACAGTTAAAAATATCATCAGAAATGTGGAATATGAAAGAGCAAAAGAAATAGCGGAAAAGGTGCTAAATATTGCTGAGGCAGAAAAGATACAAAAAATGATGGAGGACATAATTAAAGACATTGAGTAAATCTCTGGCTTTTGCCAGAGATTTTTTATTAAAAAAATATCAAAAAAATAAAGGAAAATTTCAAAATGTATAGAATAATAATATTAAAGATTATTTGCGATAAGATAGGGGGATATGTATGAAGGATTACAAAACTAATCAAATAAGAAATGTAGGATTAGTTTCCCACGGTGGAGCCGGTAAAACTACATTAACTGAGGCATTCCTTTTCAACACAAAAGTTATTGATAGAATGGGGCGCGTAGAAAATGGCACTACTGTATCTGACTATGACACGGAGGAAATTGCCAGGCAGATATCTATTTCCACATCAGTAATTCCAGTGGAATGGAGAGAGTATAAAATTAATATATTAGATATGCCAGGGTATTTTGATTTCTTTGGAGAAGTTGTAAGTGGCTTGCGAGTTGTAGACAGTGTTATAATACCTGTGTGTGCTGCTTCTGGTGTAGAAGTGGGAACTGAAAAAGTGTTTAGTTTGGCTCAAAAGAATAAGTTGCCTATTATATTTTTTATTAACAAAATGGATAGAGAAAATGCAGATTATTTTAAAACGTTAAATCAATTGAGGGAGAAATTTAGTAATAAGGTTATTCCTCTGACATTTCCTATTGGAAGCGAACAAAGTTTTAAAGGCTATGTAGACGTTCTTACTCAAAAAGCATACGTTTACGATGAAAAAGGGGTAAAGGAGACAGAAGTACCGGCAGATTTGATGGATAAAGTTTTATCGGCCAAAGAGGAATTGATTGAGAACATTGCTGAAAACGATGAAACTTTAATGGAAAAGTACTTTGGCGGAGAAGAATTTACACAAGAAGAAATGAAAGAAGGGATCAAAAACAGCATAAGAATTGGAGAGTTAATGCCTGTTTTATGCGGTTCAAGCCTTAAAAATATTGGAGCAGATAAATTATTAGATGCCATTGTGGAATTTTTGCCATCGCCTCTGGATATAGAAAGAGAAAAAGTTAGTGAAAATGGTCCAGTAGCTGCATTTGTATTTAAAACTATAGCAGATCCTTATGTAGGAAGACTCTCTATTTTTAAGGTTGTATCAGGTGCTTTGACTTCTGATTCTATGCTGCTTAACTCAAATAAGCAGATGCAAGAGAAAATAAGCCAGCTTTACATTTTAAGAGGTAAAAAGCAGATGCCTGTATCTAAGTTAGTAGCAGGAGATATAGGAGCAGTTGCAAAGCTTCAATATACCATGACAGGAGATACTTTATGTGACCCTTCTAAACTTGTGACATTAGCACCTATCGATTTCCCACAGCCTACACTTTCACTTGCTATTGAACCTAAATCCAAAGGGGATGAGGAGAAAATTAGCAATGGGCTCCAAAGGTTGCAAGAGGAAGATCCGACTTTTAAAGTTGAAAAAAATTTAGAGACGGGTCAGATGATAGTTTACGGAATGGGAGAGCAGCATATAGAAGTAATTTCTAAAAAGTTGATGAACAAGTTTGGAGTAGAATGCACCTTGACAGACCCAATTGTACCCTATAGAGAGACGATAAAAGGCAAAGTCAAAGTAGAAGGAAAGCATAAAAAACAGACAGGTGGACATGGGCAATATGGTCATGTGTGGATTGAATTTGAGCCTAATCCCAACAGTGAATTTGAGTTTGAAGATAAAATCTTTGGTGGAGCTGTTCCCAAACAATATATTCCAGCAGTAGAAAAAGGCTTGAGAGAAAGTATGAAAGAAGGTGTGCTTGCTCGTTATCCTGTTGTAAACATTAAAGCTACTTTGGTAGATGGTTCCTACCATCCTGTTGATTCTTCTGAAATGGCTTTCAAAATTGCTGCATCTCTTGCTTTTAAAAAGGGAATGGAACAAGCAAATCCAGTTCTTTTAGAACCTATTATGAGAGTAGAAGTGGTGGTACCTGAAGAATACATGGGAGATATCATTGGGGATTTGAATAAGAGAAGAGGAAGAATTTTAGGCATGGAGTCAAAAGACAATTTAGAAGTAATCACAGCAGAAGTGCCTTTGGCTGAAATGAATAGATATGCGACAGATTTAAGGTCTTTGACACAAGCAAGAGGAGACTTCAAAATGACTTTTGCAAGATATGAAGAAGCTCCACCTAATGTTGCACAAAAGATAATAGAAGAAAGAAAGAAAATAAAAGAAAAGGAAAAATAAAGCCTGTCTTTGCAGGCTTTTAGACTGTATACAAACTTTCGGAAATAGGATATTTTGCATAAGGCACGACTTGTGACAAAGCGTTAACAAAACTTAGCGAGACCGAGGGCGGAGGCAGGGCCGAAGCCAAGGATGGCGGAGGCGG
>Ga0208154_10097_pt1 | contig 20583 bp, 18 predicted proteins | sample Wag4S2014_11_5_FD_187354 | JGI IMG/M metagenome (GOLD analysis project Ga0208154, IMG submission 187354) | Deep subsurface shale carbon reservoir microbial communities from Ohio, USA - Utica-2 Time Series 2014_11_5 (SPAdes) (version 2) ...
AATCATAAATGCTGCAAGTAAAAAACGATAGGCTATAAGCTCCATAGGAGAAGCTATATCAAGCCCCATAGAAGTAAACATGAAAGAAAATCCAAAAATTGATGCCATCCCCACCCCAGCTAAATAGGGATAATAACTCTTTATATTTTTCAACTTAACACCCCCAAAGTACATTGTGGCACTGATATAATTATATAAAGTTTTTATACAAAAGACAAAGGGATTGTATAGTTCATGGATATAACCCCGCATGAAAAATTTCATGCGGGGTTTTTTGTCACAAAACTTGGTTTAGATGTGTTATTATTAATGAAAAGACATAGGGAAGGTGTTCAAAATACAACAGGACTTCAAAGATATCTTTGAAGAATATTATCCAAAAGTTTTAAGACAAATTTCATGGATGATCAAAGACGAATTCAAGGCAGAAGACATATCACAAGAAGTCTTTATAAAATTTTTTAAGAACCCTCCCCGGTACAATGAAAATATAGGAGGTTGGTTATCCAAAGTGGCAATAAATCATGCCTTAAATTATATCCGCAGTGAAAAAAACACAAAAATAAGAGAACTGGAAGTTTTTAAAAACACGCAAGAGGAATTTTTTGAAGACCCTGAAGAAATAGCAATTAAAAAATTTGAAAGAGCTAAAGTGAAAGAAGTCCTCCTAAAAATGAGTAAAAGAGATATGATGTGTCTAATACTTAAACATTCAGGATATAGTTACGAAGAAATAGCAATATCATTGGGAATTAAGAAAACCTCCGTCGGCACAACCATAGCAAGAGCACAAAAAAGTTTAAAGAATTATATGAAAAGGAGGTGTAAAAATGTGCTACGATGAAGGAACACTCCAAGCATATATAGACAACGAACTTGATGAAATTACAGCAAAAAATGTTGAAGAACATTTAAAAACCTGTGATGTATGCAGAGAAAAATTAGAAGAATTAAAGTCTATAAATGAATTTACCTCAAAAGCTTTAGAAACTACTAATATAGACTTAAATGAAGCATGGGCAAGTTTTAATGAAAAATTGAGTGAAAATAATAAAAAAGGAGGAATTTTTGCCATGTTTACAAAATACAAAAAAGCTATTGCTGCTGCCATTGTAATTGCATTTATAGCTGCCTCAGTATTTTTCCCACCCCTTAAAAATGTAGAAGCTAAACTTTTAAACCTTCTAAGGCTTAACAAGATGCAGGTAATAACAATAACTCCTGATGATATGAGGCAAATTCAAAATGAGTTTTACAGAAGAGATATAAAAAATATTGACTTAAAGGAATATGGAGAAATATTAAAAAATGGAGGTCCTGAAGGATATGATGTATCCCCAAATGAAATTGACAAATTAAAATCTATGGTGGATTATGAAATTAAGCTCCCGACAGATAGCAATTTCGAAATAGAACACATTTATGTAGGAAAAGATCAGGGTTTTGAATTTGTACTCAATATCGACAAAATTAATGAGCTCATTAAAACATTTGGAGGAACACATCTATTCCCTTCAGAACTCAATAAAAAACCTGTAATTTTAAACATCGGCAAAACAGTTAATATCTCCATGAAAGACAAAAATGCTTCAGAAAATTATAGAGGCATACACATTTCAATAAACAAAGCTCCTGAAGTGATAGTACCAGAAGGAGTAGATGTGGATAAAGTAATAGATGCTTTGGCTAACTTACCCTTTTTACCTGACCATTTGAAAAAACAGATTGCAGATGTAAACAACTGGAAAGAAACTTTGCCTATACCTATCACTGAAGCACAAAGCGTCCAAGAAATAAACATAAGAGGCAACAAAGCCTTCTTAATCACAAGTAAGTATTCTCCTGATACGGTTACACTTGCTTGGAATGAAAATGGAGTAATGTATGCCTTGTCTATGTTCGGTACAAGTTCTTCTCCTGAAAAAACAGATCCACAGATTAGGGATGTAAATATTAATACCTTAATTCAAATTGCAAATTCAATGAGGTGATTAAATGGTTTTAGAAACACGAAATCTCACAAAACAGTTTAATGGAAAAGGCGGCTTTAAAGAAGTCACACTCTCTGTAGAAAAAGGGCAGGTTTTTGGATTTTTAGGTCCAAATGGTGCTGGAAAAAGCACTTTTGTAAAAACCATGGTGGGGTTACTTCACCCTGCCTCTGGTTTTGCTTGGATTCTTGGCAAACCCATAGGTACTCCTAAGTCAAGAGAAAAAATAGGATTTTTGCCCGAAAACTTTAGATATCATGACTGGATGACAGGAAGAGAACTTTTGACTTTTCACGCTGAACTTCACAAAATAAAAAATCCTAATAAAAAAATTGATAGTCTTTTTGAGTTGGTAAAACTAAAAGGCCATGAAAATAAAAAGATAAAAAATTACAGCAAAGGAATGCAGCAAAGAATTGGACTTGCGATAGCTCTTTTAAACGACCCAGAAATAGTATTTTTAGACGAACCTACGTCAGCCCTTGCCCTGTAGGACGAATTGACGTAAGAGAAATCATAAAAGAGTTAAAATCCCAAGGCAAAACTGTTTTTTTAAATAGCCACCTTTTAGGTGAAGTGGAAATGGTATGCGATGAAGTGGCCATAATAAACCATGGCCGAATAATAGCCGAAGGAAAACTGGAAGAGCTATTAAAAGAACACACCCATGTAGAAATGATTGTATCAGACTATACTTCAGAGTTGATTGAAAAAATTTCTCGCTTATCAAAAGAATTTCAATTTGAAGAAGGTAAACTCTCTTTTAAAGTAGAAGACAGAGAAAAAATACCAGTTATAGCTAAAATGGTAATAGAAGCAGGTGCAAAGCTATATCAATTAAATACTCAAACTTCTTCATTGGAAGACTTATTCATAAACTTAATTGGAAAGGATGAGGTGTCGTGATAACTATAATAAAATACACATTTAAAGAGATGCTAAAAAAACGGGCTTTTCTATTAGTCTCTATTTTGTCCCTCCTCTACCTTTCCATATATGCCTTCGGCTTAAGTAAAATATTTGAGCGTCCCAACGATTCTATATATGACATCATCTTTCAATCTCAAATTTTGTCTGCCGGTCTATTTTTCGCAAATTTCATAGTGGCTTTTCTTGTAGTTTTGACATCAGTAAATGCCATATCAGGAGAAATAGAAAGCGGCACCATATACGCCGTTTTATCGAAACCTATAAAAAGATATGAACTGGTTTTGGGAAAATTTATAGGGTTAGGCACTATGATTGTAATATACAGCTCCATCATGTTTTTGTCTGTAGTAGGTTTAAACATCTTTATGGGGGCTAAAATAACCTTTGAAGCAAGCAATATTTTAAGAGGACTTTTTTTCTTCGACTTAGGACCGATTGTATTTTTAGCCCTTATAATAGCTTCCAGCTCAATTTTTTCGACTGTAAACACAGGCATCATAGCTATTATGGCTTATGGAATTGCCCTCGTCGGAGGTGTTCTTGAACAAATTGGAACAGCAATGCAACAAAGTCAAGTCGGTACCTTTGGCTTAAAAAGCGGAGAAAGCCTTATAAACGCAGGGATAATTACAAGCCTCATCCTTCCTACAGATGTCATATATAGAAAAATGACCGCAGAGCTTTTGACACAAAGTAGTGGGATAAGTTTTATGACACAAGGACTCTTTGGCGGCATGTCTCAACCCAGTATTTACATGTTCATATACATCTTTTTCTACGTGGTATTTCTCCTCTATTACGGTGCAAAGCGCTTTTCACAAAGAGACTTATAAAGGCGGTCACACACCGCCTTTTAACTTTTTAAGCCCTTCTAAACAATACCCAAGGCTAAACCATTCACAATCCCTACATATATCTCTCATCTTTTCTTCTGTCATTTTTTCTCTAATTCGATTTATAATTTTTTTATAGCTTAATATTTCTCCTACTTCTATACCTAGAACCTCTAAAATAGCCCTATCCTTTTCCCTCACACTTCCCGGATAATTCTCTATTTTGCACTCTCCATCTACATTGTTTGGACACATGGCGCAAATATTATCCACATTATCCACAACTTTTATCAACATGTCCTGTTCATTATTTAATTTTCTAATAATTTCATCCATATTTTTAACAAATTTTTCATCATAACCAAGCCCTCTAAAGCCCAACATACACAAAAAGTGATGTCCTCTTATCTCCATTTCAATCTCTCCTCATCCCATGATTATAACAATAATTATACTGCTATTTTGAACTGTAACCTAAGAAAGAAAAGAAATTTACACCCCTCAGGTTATCACAATAATAGTCATAATTTCTTCAATTATCGAAAATAATACATTTAAAGGAGTGATTGTATGACTAAAAAACCAAAAAAACCTCACAAAATGCCAATAGAAAATCATAAGACTGCTTCCTGGGCAAACATACAAAATGTAAAAGAAGAATCAAATGTGCCTATCCCAAGTGAAAATGAAGTAATAAACGCAAAAGAATGGGTAGAAGAAAACAAAAAATAACGATTCCGGGCATACGCCCGGAATTGTTATTCTGCCAGCTTTTTATATCTTTTAAATCGCTCTTTCGCAGTCTCTTCTGCCATTTGATAAAGTTTTTCTGCAATATCAGGAAACACGTTTTTAAGTGAAGAATACCGTATCTCACCTTCAATAAATTCTCTAAAAGATTTTGTTGGCTCTTTAAAATCAAGTACAAAAGGATTCTTCCCTTCTTTTTTAAGTTCTGGATTAAACCTGTAAAGGTGCCAATAACCAGACTCCACAGCTTTTTTCTCCTCCATTATACTTGTCCCCATGCCTGACTTTATGCCATGGTTTATGCAAGGAGCGTATGCTATTATAAGTGACGGTCCTTTGTACTTTTCTGCCTCCACAAAAGCCTTTATCATCTGGTTCATATTTGCTCCCATTGCAATTTGTGCCACATACACGTATCCATAACTCATAGCCATCAAACCTAAATCCTTTTTGCTTGTCCTCTTACCTGCTGCCGCAAATTTTGCAATTGCCCCTAACGGCGTAGATTTTGAGGACTGTCCTCCTGTATTGGAATAAACTTCTGTATCCAGCACCAGGATATTTACATCTTCCCCTGATGCTATGACATGGTCAAGCCCTCCAAAACCAATGTCATATGCCCACCCATCTCCCCCTATTATCCAGTGAGATTTTTTTACAAGAAAATCTTTTTTGTCAAGTATCTCTTTTATTATCTCATTATTTGTATAGCTACCTTTGTTTATAATATTCAATATCTTCTGTGAAGCAATTTTAGATTTATCTCCATCCTCCATCCCTTCAATCCACTCTTGGAATGCGGCTTTTAATTCATCGTCAATAGTCATATTTATAGCTTCTTTCATCAAATCTCTAAGCCTTTCCCTTATCTGCTTATTTGCCAAAAACATGCCGTAGCCAAATTCGGCATTGTCTTCAAAAAGTGAGTTAGCCCACGCAGGCCCTTTTCCTTCTTTATTAGTAGTATAAGGAATAGAAGGCGCACTTGCTCCATAAATAGAGGAACAACCTGTAGCATTTGCTATCATCATTCTGTCCCCAAAAAGCTGAGTCAAAAGCTTTATATAAGGTGTCTCACCGCAGCCGGGGCATGCACCGCTAAATTCAAATAAGGGCTTAGCAAATTGACTGCCTTTTAAAGTTGTCTTATCCACTAAATTATCTTTAACATCAAGTGTCACAGCATACTCCCAATTTCTCGCTTCTTTTTCTATTTGTTCTTCAGCAGGCTTCATTATAAGGGCCTTTGTAGGTGCAGGACACACATCTGCACAATTGCCACATCCCGTACAGTCAAGAGGACTTACCTGTATCCTATACCAAAGTCCCTCTAAACCTCTCCCTATAGCCTTTTTTACGTTGAAAGTTGGCGGCGCTTTCTTTACCTCTTTCTCAGTTAACAAAAACGGTCTTATAACCGCATGAGGACAAACAAATGAACACTGGTTACACTGTATGCAATTGTCTATTTGCCATTCAGGTATCAGTACCGCAATCCCTCGCTTTTCGTATGCGGTAGTGCCAGTAGGAAATGTGCCATCTTCCATGCCGACAAAAGCACTTACAGGAAGCAGGTCTCCCTCGTTTCTTTCTATAGGTCTTTGTATGTTTTTAACAAAATCAGGCTCTGGCTTTATAATTTTTTGCCCTTCTTTTGCGTTTTTCCACTCTTCAGGCACTTCTACCTTTACAAGTGCTTCTATGCTTTTATCTACAGCTCTTAAGTTCATCTCCACTATATCCTGCCCTTTTTTGCCATAGGCTTTCTGTATAGAATCTTTTAAATACTTAACCGCTTCTTCAAAAGGTATTATGTTTATTAGTTTAAAAAACACAGTCTGCATTATCATGTTTATTCTGCCACCTAATCCTACCTCTTGCGCAATAGACACTGCATCTATTATATAAAAATTGATGCTGTTTTCAGCAATGTATCTTTTCATTGAGGCAGGCAGTTTGTCATCAAGTTCCTCTTTGCTCCAAGGACAATTTAGCACAAAGGTGCCACCTTTTTTAAGGCCTTTTAGCACATCATAGTTATAAATAAAAGATTTATTGTGACAAGCAATGTAATCAGCGTGATTTACAAGATAGCTGGATTTAATCGGCTTTTTACCGAACCTCAAATGGGAAATAGTAGTTCCACCTGATTTTTTGCTGTCATACTGAAAATATGCCTGCACATACAAATCTGTATTGTCCCCAATTATCTTAATAGCCGATTTATTTGCACCAACTGTACCGTCAGAGCCTAATCCCCAAAACTTACAGCTTACAGTGCCTTCAGGAGTTGTCTCTACAAATTCACCTTCTTCTAATGAGGTATAAGTTACATCGTCTACAATTCCTATTGTAAATCGATCTTTTGGATAGTCTTTCTTTAAATTATCATACACAGCAATAATTTGAGAAGGAGTTGTGTCTTTTGAGCCAAGGCCATACCTTCCTCCTACTATTACAGGCTTCTTATCTTTGTGGTAAAAAGCTTTAACCAAATCAAGATATAGCGGTTCACCTATAGAACCAGGTTCTTTTGTTCTGTCCAACACAGCGATTTTCTTTACTGTACCAGGAAGCACATTAAAAAAATGCTTCTCTGAAAAAGGCCTGTAAAGATGCACTTTAATTAAGCCTACTTTTTCACCTTTTTTCATCAAATAATCAATTGTCTCTTCTATTGTGTCACACACCGACCCCATTGCAACAATTATGTACTCTGCATCCTTTGCTCCATAATAATCAAAGGGATGATATTCCCTTCCAGTCAATTCTTTAAATTTTTTCATGTAATCTTCCACTATTTCGGGAACTTTTTCATAAAATTTATTAGCTACCTCTCTTCCCTGAAAGTATATATCAGGATTTTGAGCAGTACCCCTTACAACAGGGTGTTCTGGATTAAGTGCCCTATCTCTAAACTCTTTTACTGCTTTTAAGTCCAAAAGCTTTGCAATATCCTCATATTCCACCACTTCTATTTTCTGCATTTCGTGAGAGGTTCTAAAACCATCGAAAAAATGCAAAAAAGGTACTCTCGATTTTATCGCGCAAAGATGTGCTATAAAACCCATATCCATAGCTTCTTGGACATTTGAAGAAGAAAGAAGTGCAAAACCTGTTTGTCTTACTGCCATTACATCCTGATGGTCACCAAATATAGAAAGTGCATGGGCAGAAATAGCACGGGCACTTACATGAAAAACCCCCGGCAAAAGCTCTCCTGCTATTTTATACATGTTTGGTATCATTAAAAGAAGTCCTTGTGATGCGGTATATGTGGTTGTCAAAGCGCCTGCAGTTAAAGAACCATGGACAGCACCTGCAGCACCTGCTTCTGACTGCATTTCAACAACCTTCACGGGTTGTCCAAATATGTTCTTTTTGCCGTGGGCAGCCCATTCATCGACATTTTCTGCCATTGGAGAAGAAGGCGTAATAGGGTAAATTGCTGCAACCTCAGTAAAAGCATAAGAGGCATAGGCAGCAGCTGTATTTCCGTCCATTGTTTTCATTGACTTTTTCATAAGTTTCCTCCTCACCAATTTTAAATTTGTATTCATATATTCAGATATATTATTTGACAAAAAAGGATTATCATACATTTTAAAGCCTTTTTCACCTTTATTTAGTGAAACTTTTCTGGAAAAAATGTAGTTCTTCAAATTTTTTTGTAATGTAAGAAGGAATTCTTCTAAAAATATAGAATATATTATGTATTAAGTTGAGTGTACAAGAAAAGGAGTTGTCCATGGTGGAAGGATATATGACCGCTGTTGTTAAACAACATACCACAGAGGGTGCAGATATAATAAAAAAAGAAATACCAATAATAGGACCGGATGAAGTCTTAATAAAAGTCAAAGCTACATCTATTTGCGGCACAGACGTTCACATTTACGTTTGGAATGAATGGGCAAAAAGCCGCATAAAACCTCCAAAGACAATGGGACATGAATTTGTAGGAGAAGTTGTAGAAATAGGTAAAAATGTAACATCTGTAAAGGTTGGAGATTTAGTAAGTGCGGAAACTCACATAGTATGTGGAAAATGCAAAGCTTGCAGAACAGGTAATGCCCACATCTGCGAAAACACCCTCATACTCGGTGTTGATACAGACGGTGCTTTTGCAGAATACATTAAAGTCCCGGAAAGCAATGTATGGCTAAACGATAAAGACATACCTTTAGAACTTCTCTCCATACAAGAACCCCTTGGAAACGCCGTTCACACAGTATTTTCTGGAGAGGTAGTAGGAAAAACTGTCGCTGTAGTAGGTTGCGGTCCTATAGGTATGATGGCGATACCACTTCTTAAAACAACAGGAGCTTCAGCTGTATTTGCAATAGAACCTGTCGAATACAGAAGGGAACTTGCTCATAAATTAGGTGCAACACGAGTTATAAACCCTCTTAAAGAAGACGTTGTCAGTATAATAAAAAGCGAAACAGAAGGCTACGGCGCGGATGTAGTATTGGACTTCTCTGGAAGCTCGATTGCAATAAGGCAAGGTCTTAAATATATCGCAAAAGGCGGAAGAATGTCTATTTTAGGTCTTCCTGACAATGAAGTCCCTATAGACATAACCAATGATGTCATTTTTAAAGGCATAACTATACACGGCATCACAGGAAGGCGAATGTACGATACTTGGTACCAAGTAAAAGGTTTATTGCGCTCAGGATTAAAAGATGCATTAAAGCCAATAATCACCCATACCTTCCCTCTCACTGAATACCAAAAAGGGATGGAACTAATGATAAAAGGCCAATGTGGCAAAGTTGTATTATATCCATAAACAAAAGGAGGTTTTTAATATGTCAAGCATTCATGACCTTGACTTTATAAAAGAAAAGCTGGAAGAACTCAAAAAAGCAGGTGTGTATAGAAAATTAACTGTCCTTGAAAGTCCCTCTGGCCCCCGTTCTATAATCGATGGAAAGGAAGTTATAAACCTTTCTTCAAACAACTACCTCGGCCTTGCAAATCATCCGCGGTTAAAAAAAGCCGCAATAGAAGCTATTGAAAAATGGGGAGTTGGTGCTGGCGCCGTAAGAACGATAATAGGAAACATGACAATTCACGAAGAACTTGAAAGAAAATTAGCTGAATTTAAAAGAGAAGAAGCAGTTCTCACTTTCCAATCAGGTTTTACAGCAAACATGGGCGTCATTCAAGCAGTTGTTGACAAAGGAGACGTCATAATAAGTGACGAATTAAACCACGCCAGTATCATCGATGGCTGCAGATTAAGCCGAGCAGATGTGGTAATATACAAACACAGTGACATGGAGGACCTAGAAAGAGTATTAAAAGAAGTAAAAGATAAATACAGAGTCAAAATGATAATAACTGACGGAGTATTCAGCATGGATGGCGATATAGCGAAACTCCCCGAAATAGTGAAATTGGCAGAAAAATACAGTGCAATAACTTATGTAGATGACGCACATGCCAGTGGCGTTTTAGGTGAAAGCGGAAGAGGCTCTGCTGACCATTTCAACTTACACGGAAGAATTGATATACAAATAGGCACACTTTCCAAAGCAATCGGAGTTGTTGGAGGATATGTAGCTGGCAAAAGAGAGCTTATAGAATGGCTAAATCATAGAGGCAGACCCTTCCTCTTCAGTACAGCTCTACCTCCTGCGGCAGTTGCAGCATCAATAGAAGCTATAAATATTTTAAGTGAAAGTGATGCTCTCACTCGCAAGCTGTGGGATAACGCAAAATATTTCAAAGAAAAGTTAAAATCTTTAGGTTTTGATACCGGCAAGAGTGAAACACCTATCACCCCTGTAATAATAGGCGAAGAAACTAAAGCTCTCGAATTTAGCAGAAAACTCTTTGAAGAAGGAGTTTTCGCGCAAGGAATAGTATATCCAACTGTACCTAAAAACAAAGCCAGAGTAAGAACAATTGTAACAGCTGCCCATACAAAAGAAGACTTAGACGCTGCCTTAAAAGCTTTTGAAAAAGTCGGAAAACAATTGAATATAATTTAAAAAATTTGGTTCTCTAACAAATGTTGGGGTGGATAAAAATCATCCATAAAAAATAGCGCACTTATTCTGAATGCCTGTTATAATAAAATTGGTTAAATAACAAAATTTATCAAAAAGAAGCATCAGAATAAGTGCATACCAATTATATCACAAAATTTCTGAAAGCTGACACAACGATTACATATTTCAGTTTAAAACTAAAGGGCGGCATTCAGAAAAATACCCACCCCAACTCTTGACAAAGAACCACAAAAAAAGAGCCCATACAACTTAGTACAGGCTCTTTTCTCTTTCAATTTATCTATAATCTCCTAAAAGTTTTATATAGTCCTCTAAAGTTCCATTTTCTAAACACGTTTCAATAATCTTTCTGCCGAGGGGATCAAGTTCAGGTACTAAAAATTGTTTTAATTCTCTTTTGAAAAATTCATTTAACATCTCTGCACCCTTGTCATATCCTTCATCTCCCACTTCTGGCTGCTTGTTGACTTGCAGTAATTCACGAGGAATAAAGCTTCCGTTTATTTTTAATGTATTTAAAGCATAACCTAAGAGACTACTTCTCGCTGGTGTAATTTGGTCTGGCCTGAATCTCACGCTTCCTCTTCTTGCAAGATATTCACGAGCTATCCATTCAGGCATAAATCCAACTTTCCATACACCTATGTGTTGATTTGGAACAAGAATGTATCGAGTACCAGGCGTATTTATAATCTGTTGGAGCAAGAGATTTGCATGGGTTACTCTTTTCCCCGTTGCAAAAGGCCAATATGAGCCTACTCCTTCACTTTGAAGCCCTTCAGTTTCTACAATGCTGGGATTTGCATGACCTCTCGGCGCCACTAGTCTCCACAACCAAGCAAGAGCAGGTGGTAACAAATGTAACATACCTATTATCCCATATGATGGTTTTTCCTTTGAGGAGGGCGGAGTCCTCACACCAAAACTTCTTACATCCACTTCTACAGGTTCATCAACTACATTTGGCATAAATCTTTTTGGCATAACTACACGAGGATTAGGACAAGGTTTGCCAGGTGCATCCATAATATGTTCCCATATAAGACAAGTGGATTTAGGCACTCCGTCTATGTTTAAAAAGATTAAAGGCTCTTTAGGATAGATACATAACTTTTCAAAATGAGGGTCTGTTCCATATTCATTCATATGATCTACACGTATAAACCAACCTTTTTCTGCATCTTTTATAACCAACTTTTTGCCTTGCTGCAATTTAGGATGACATAAGGCCATATCGTCAGTTACAGGCTGCAACTCACAAGCCTCTTTCAACTCTACATATATTTCATCCCCTGTTACTAAATTGCGTCCTACCTTTATAGAACCATCAGGTTCTCTATGAATCTGTTCCAACATTTCACTCTTTCCGCCACCGCTGGCACCCTCATGCATAATAGTCAATATATTGTCATAAGGAGTAATTATTCTTACTGCAGAAGCATGAGCAGTAATCCACCCTTCTTTTTCTCCCATTGTTAAGAGTACTCCATATATTCCTTTTTTTGCACTTGGGCCAGGATACAAGTTATACGAAAAAAGTTCATAAAGATTCTCTAAGCGGTTGTGTACAACTACTTGCTTTCCATTAAAGTGGGTATGCCTAAATGGAGGAGCTGAATATACTATTGCTTTCGGAGTAAAACCTTCCGGTATTTCCTTTTTAGGTATAAATCCTTGAATATCTGCAAGAGCTGTAGCAAAGAAACCAGCATTTTCGGGTGCCAATAAAAGCGAAGGATAGCCGTATTCTTCACCACCGGCCATAAAAGGCATAACAATTAAATTCTGATCTTTTAACCATTCAAAAGTCTTCTGTCTTAACTCCTCAAAATCGTATTTATATCTTTCCATAAATCTTGGCTTATCTGTCTCCCCATTATCGGCAACGACGAGACAGTCTGGCTCTCTCCTTCTCATATAAGGCTCAGGATAATTAACTGCTAATCCGTTTTTACATCTTGCCACGGTGGCTTCTAATACTTTTCCTTTCCCTGGAACATCATAAAAAACTTCAAAAAAGTCATTATTCCCCCCAACAGAAATTTCAAGAAGATGTTGTCTACTTTCTGGAATTGTTATTTTAGGACACTTTTTTAATATTTCCTCTACTTCTTCTGGTAGGCTCATTTTACTTATAATTTCCATTGTTTCCTTATTAGTAATGAGAGAAAAGTCCATCTTATACCACCTCACAATAATAAGTATAAGAATATTATACAAAAAATTTTTCAAGTTTGCAATTTGAATAATAAAATTGATAGTGTCAAGATACTGTAGGATATTTTTTAAAGACAACCCCTAAAAATTATTAATTCAAGGTTTCTAACTATCATTTTTTTTATATAACTTGCGCATATTTTATTGCTCTTAAAATCCTATATATTGGTGTAACTTTCCCTATATTTAAAACTGTAATATTATTTATCTTTTCATTTGTAGACGTTTTAATTCTCCTTACCGCCTCTTTTATTTGCTTCTTTGTTAATTTGTAGCTCCCTGCATTTATATTCTCTTTCTTACCCCATTCTATTTCTCTTAAATCTCCTCCGTTCTTGCTAAATACTCTTAATTTCGCCATTAACTTTAATCCTTCTCTACTCCACCCTAGTGGATTCCTACTTAATCTAGAAGAAAATACATGACTTATATGCCCTTCTGCACTGCACCCTATTACATCTTTGTCTTTACTGTATATCTCTACTCCTTCCCAATTATTTAGTATGTACCTCTTGGCCTCTTTTACCTTCTCTTTTTCTCTCTCTTCCTCTGCTGCCTTTATTAACTCATCCAATACCTTCTTTACTCCTTCTTTATCCCCTTCATTTATTGCTCTCCATATCTTATCTCTATACTTTGGCTCTTTTGATGTTGCTTTTAATACGTATTTGTTTAAATGATATCTGTCTAACACAAACCTTGATTTTGCTATCCACTCTAATCCCTCTTTTATCCACGGTGCTCCATCTCCTGCTATGTATATCTTCTCTATCTTCTCTTCCTTGTAATTTTCTTCTATGTAATTTGCTACATCTATCCATATGTCTTCAGCTTTCTCTCCTACGTATGCCTTGTAATGCACATTTCTCAGTACATTTCTACCATTTTTCTCTTCTTTACCTTCATGTATGTATATCAATCGCGGTGTTTCATTGCTGCCATCTTGCAAAGGCACATGGTCTTCATCTGCTTCTATGTATAATACCCTTACTTCTTTCTTCTCTTTTATTTCTCTCTTTACCTCTACTTCTCCTATTTCCCTTATTGCGTTTAATACCGTCTGTTTACTTAACTCCTCTGGACATGCTTTTTTACTGCTTATTTCATATGATTCTTCTATTGCGTTTTCTACTAACTTTATTTTTACTCCCTTTTCTATCCTATCGTGCCGTCCTATCTCTAATGCATCATCCACCAAATATGTATATCTTCCATCCTCTTTAGATTTGTAATATGTCCTCTCATATTCAATATCCCCAAGGACTGTCGTTAATCTCTTTTTATCTTTCCTCTCTACTACCCATTTTTCTTTCCTTCTCTTATCTTCTTTTATTATCCTATCTAACTCTTCAATAATTGCTTCTATTGCCTCTCTACCTAGTTTGTCCGTCAGTTCCTTTATCCTTGCTGCAAGCTCTGTAATATTCATTCCTTTATTTAATAAATCACCAAAAATTTCTACTACTTCCTTAGTGAAATTTAGAGCATTTTGTAGTATAATATCCTCAAAGATATGTTTTTTCACAAGAGACACCCCTTTCTGTATTGTTTTGTTTTCCATAATCTATTTTATCACAGGGGTTGTCTCTTGTTTTTTTTCACCCAAAAAATCCTACGATAATTTTACACTATGATAAAATTTGCAAAATAATTTTTAGTATGTATCTACATTCCGAACTTTTTGTCATAATATCGTTCTTTTGCGCACATATCTTCTGTAATCTTTTACATTGATGAAATTTTTGAATCGCATTCTTGCAATTTTGATTAGTAATAGGTGATAAAAACAAAAGCACTCCTAATGGAGCGCTTTTACTTATTCACTTCAGCTTGCTTTTCTAGACCTTTCAATTTCAATATATAATTCATTTCAAAAACTGCCGCTTCTATTAATTTATCTATCTCTTCATCTGTCAACTTATTGCCAATCACTTTCTTTAATAAATTAAAAACTTCTGTTTTCTTATCTGGTCCTTTGCCAGGCCCTATTTGTTGTTCTACTGCTTGCACAAAAGTTTTTGCAATTTCGTAATATCTTTTCATTTTTTCCATACCAATTTTGGTATTTAAATAATCAATCAAATATCCAAGCACGACCAACCTTTGTTGCAAATCTACAGTTTCATCTTTATCTCTTGTCATAATCACGCTTATATTTTTGTCCAATAAAATCTCCCTTAATTTTAAAGCGATATCTAGATTTAAGTCTTTTTCCTTATAGTTTTCAACCACTGCTCCCGGATCTTTCCCTCCGTGACCTGGATCAATAGCTATGAGCACTTCACTCACCACCATTAAAATAAATTTTGTAAATTCTTCTATCATAATCATATAATATGCAAAGAAAATTAACAAGTTTATATAAAAAATAAAAAATGTAAATGCGCCTTTTGTAGGTAAATTCCTCAAAAGTGCTAAGAGCTTGCTTTGCTTCAAATCCTACTACTTTCCAGGTATCACGATCGCGTTCATCTATCAGGCGTATGTCTTATCAAAGAATTTGGTATTTTTATTATTGAAGATATTTTTAAACAAATAAAAGATTGGCGGAATAAGGGTATCGAGCTTAAGGTTAACATCAATGTTTCTCCCCTTCAGCTTAGGGACGATGAGTTTTTCTTTAAATTTGATGAGCTTATTAGTAAATACAATATACCATCAAATCTCATCGGCATAGAATTTACTGAAACTCAAATATTAGATATTAAAGAGCAAAGGGTAAATAAAATAGACGAATTTTTAAGAAGGGGAATAAAGATTTCGCTGGATGATTTTGGAGTTGGATATTCTTCCTTAATAAACATGATAGAGTTTCCTATAAGCACTATTAAGATGGACAAAAGCCTTATTGACAGGATTGACGAAAACAAAGTAAAAACATTAATTAAGGGAATTTTGTATATCTCAAAGGAAATGAACTATGAAGTCGTAGCGGAAGGGGTAGAAACAGAGGAACAGCTTAGTATGCTAAAGGAATGGGGTTGTGACAAAATACAAGGTTATTATATATCGAGACCTAAAACTTCAAAGGAGATAGAATTAATGTTCAATTATGCTTATTAGTGCAGTCCTTTATCTATTAAAGGACTTTAATTTATCTATTGAAAAAGGAGAGATTGTAGCACTTTTAGGTCCCAGTGGAAGCGGTAAATGTACAATTTTAAGACTAATTGCTACTATGCATTATTTCCACACATGACAGTTGAAAAAATATCTTATTTGGATTAGAAAAAATGGAAAAAACAGAACAGGAAAAAATACTTGATGAAAAAGATATCCCATGAATTAAGTGGTGGACAACAGCAAAGAGTTGATCAAAATCTACAGTAAAAAGAGAAAAGAAGCAACTTTTGTAGTGTGGCTTCCTGCATTAAAAGAATGAGTTTGGACAATTCCAAACTCATTTTAAATATTTATCCCTCCCTAAACCTTCTTAATCTCAGAGCATTTAAAACAACTGATACTGAGCTAAACGCCATCGCCCCTCCCGCTATAGCTGGAGTTAAAAATCCCATTGCAGCAAATGGTATACCGATTGTGTTGTATATAAAAGCCCAGAATAAATTTTGATATATATTTCTCATGGTAGCTTTGCTTAATTTTATGGCGGTCACAATACCCATAAGATTTCCACTTATCAACGTTATATCTGAGGTTTCTATCGCCACATCTGTACCTGTACCTATCGCTATGCCAACATCCGCAGTAGCTAAAGCAGGAGCATCATTAATACCATCTCCCACCATTGCAACTACCTTTCCCATTTTTTGAAGCTTGGCAACCTCTTCAGCTTTATCTTCTGGCAATACTTCTGCCAACACATTTTTTATACCAACTTGTTTTGCTATTGCCTCAGCAGTCCTTTTATTATCTCCCGTAATCATGTACACTTCAATACCCATAGCCTGTAACTCTTTAATAGCTTTTGCCGAGTCACTCTTTACTGTATCTGCAACTGCTATAATGCCATAAACACAATCTTTGGAAGCCAAAATCATTGATGTTTTACCTTGTATTTCTAAATTTACAAGTTTGTCTTCAATTGGCGTTATATCAATATTTTGTCTATCCATAAGCCTTCTATTGCCAATATAAAATTCTTTTTCATTTATCGTAATGCATATACCGTAGCCTGGTATAGCCTCAAATTTCTCAGGAACTTCCAATATTTTGAATTTTTCTTTTGCTTTATTGACAATTGCTTGTCCCAATGGATGCTCAGAATTTTTTTCCGCAATTCCCGCTATTTTTAGTATCTCCTCTTCGGTGAAATTTCCAAAAGCTTCTATGTCTGTAACTTCCGGTTCTCCTTTTGTTATCGTCCCAGTCTTATCAAGCACTATTGTCGTTATTTTTCCTGCCCTCTGCAGATGTTCTCCTCCCTTTATGAGTATACCATTTTCTGCTCCTTTTCCTGTCCCTACCATCACAGAAGTGGGAACTGCAAGTCCAAGCGCACACGGGCACGCAATTACAAGTACTGATACTGCATTTATTATGCCCGCATTAAAATCTCCATACCCAAAATACCAAATTAAAAAGGTGGTAGCAGCTATGGCTATAACTGTGGGTACAAAAATACCAGAGATTTTATCAGCAATTTGTTGAATTGGCGCTTTTGATCCTTGGGCATCTTCTACCATTTTAATAATTTGCGATAGTACCGTATCTTTACCCACTTTTGTCGCTTCAAATTTAAACGTTCCTGTTTTATTTATCGTAGCGCCAATTACTTCATCACCAACGCCTTTTTCTACAGGAATAGATTCACCAGTTATCATAGATTCATCTATTGTGGAACTACCTTCAACTATTTTACCGTCAACTGGTATTTTTTCGCCCGGCCTTACAACAACGATATCCCCGACTTTGACTTCTTCAATAGGTATATCTAATTCTTGCCCATCCCTTATCACTCTTGCGGTCTTTGCTTGTAGTCCCATAAGGTTTTTTATTGCTTCAGATGTTTTTCCCTTGGCTATAGCTTCAAGCAGCTTACCTAATGTTACAAGCGTTATAATAACTGCTGATGCCTCAAAATACAAGTAATTGTGTATCTCATGAGAGGGTTTAGTAAATACATTGTACAAACTATAAAAATATGCTGCAGATGTTCCCATAGCTACCAAAGTATCCATATTTGCCGTCATATTTTTTAAATTGTTCCAAGCACCTTTATAATATCTAAAACCTACAATAAACTGAACAGGTGAAGATAAAAACACCTGCAACCACGGATTCTCAAGTATCCCTCCTGGAACTTTAAACATTACCAAAAACATTGATAATACCAGTGGGACAGTTAAAATCGCTGAATATATTACCAATTTTCTTAATGTATTTATTTCCCTCTCCTTTATCTCTTTTTCAGTGTCAATACCTACTCCAGTCTTCTCTTTTGCATCATATCCTATATCTTTTATCGCTTTAATCATTTTTTCTGTATCAATTTCATTTGAATCATATTCAACAGTTGCCGTTTCCGTCGCAAAGTTGACTGATGCGTTGCTTACACCAGGCAGGTTTTTTAAGGTTTTTTCGATTTTGGCAGCGCATGATGCGCAGGACATACCCACAAGTGCAAGCTCTGCTTTATCTTTTATTACACCATATCCTATATCTTCTATTTTTTTCTCAATATCGCATATGTTAATTTTATCTGGATCATATATAACCGTTGCTTTTTCAATCGCAAGATTTACATTTGCATCTAAAACTCCATCTAAGCTTTTAAGCCCTTTTTCTATTTTTGTTGCGCAAGCTGCACAAGACATCCCTGTTATTTTTAAATTAGCTTTTTCGGCCATATTTTCATCTCCTCTTCATCTCTCAGTATTTTTATAGGAAATTCTTCCACATAAAAGGAGATTCAGAAATTTTATCTAACTTTTCTTTCTATTGTTCCCCCTCCTACAACAATATCTCCATCATAAAAAACTACTGACTGTCCTGGTGTAATAGCCCTTTGTGGATTATCAAATTTCACAAAAACTTTGCCGTCTTCAAGTGGTCGTATTACTGCATCCTGTTCTTTTGCATTGTACCGTATCTTTGCTTTTACTCTCATTTCTCTTTCAAGTTTGTCAATTGAAATAAAATTATTATTGTAGGAAATGAGTTCATCCCCAAATACTTCGTCACCGTATCCTAATACTACCACATTATTTTCTGCATCAATATCGACAACATAGAGGGGTTTGCCAACAGAAATTCCTAAACCTTTCCTTTGTCCTATTGTATAATGTATAATCCCTTTATGATAGCCTAAAAATCTACCTCTCGTATCACGAAATTCTCCTGGTTTTATTTCTTCTTTGGCATTTTCTCTAATAAATTTTCCATAATCATTATCAGTTACAAAACAAATTTCTTGACTGTCTGGCTTTGATGCAACAGGCAGGCCTAAATTTTTAGCTAACTCTCTGACCTCATCTTTTTTATATTTACCCAGTGGAAACAAAATATGCTCAAGCTGAGTTTGAGTAAGATTATATAGTACATAAGTCTGGTCTTTGGAAGTATCTACAGATTTCTTTAATAAATACCTTCCTCTTTCTTCATCGTACTCTTTAACCGCATAATGGCCTGTTGCTACATAATATGCATCTATCATCCAGGCTCTTTTTAAAAGTTCTTCAAATTTTATATATTTATTGCAAGCAATACATGGATTAGGAGTCCTACCTTTTAAATATTCATCTACAAAGTAATCTATTACTTTTTCTTTAAAAACATCCTTAAAATTCATTACATAATATTTAATGCCAATCTTATTCGCTACTCTTCTGGCGTCATTAACAGCACTTAATGAACAACAGCCGCCTTCAACTCTTACGGCTTCCTCATCTTTGTCCTGCCATATTTGCATCGTAACACCTATAACATCAAATCCCTGCTCTTTTAAAAGATACGCTGAAACAGAGCTATCAACACCTCCGCTCATTCCCACAACTACTCTGTTATTCTTTTTCATAAAAAAATTTTCTAACCTCCTTGTAGATTCTCTCATACAATCTGTGATATTGACCTTAATCTTTTAACAATTTGTGGAAGTGCTTCTAAAACCTTATCTATATCTTCTTCAGTGTTATCTTTACCTATTGTAAGTCTCAAAGACCCTCGAGCTAATTCTTTTGAGAGCCCAATTGCCAGAAGCACATGAGATGGCTCAAGTGAACCAGAAGTGCATGCTGAACCACTTGAAGCACATATTCCTGCCATATCTAAGTTTAAAATAAGGGATTCGCCATCTATAAATTCAAATGATACATTAACATTGCCTGGAAGCCTTTTTGTTGGATGCCCGTTTAACCTCGTATAAGGTATTTTTTCTAATATTCCATTTATAAGTTTATCTCTTAAAAATGTAAGTTTATTTATATGAGAATCCAAATTTTTCGTGATAAGCTCTATCGCTTCCCCCAGTCCTACTATTCCTGGAACATTTTCAGTACCTGCTCTTCTATTTTTTTCCTGTGTTCCTCCCTGTATAAGCGAATGAATCTTTACCCCCTTCTTTATATATAATGCTCCCACGCCTTTAGGTCCATATATTTTATGGGCAGATAGAGATAACAAATCAACATCTAATTTTTTTACATCTATCGGTACATTTCCAACTGCTTGCACAGCATCAGTATGAAAATATACATTTTTCTCATGAGCTATTTTGACAAGCTCCTCAATTGGCTCTATCGTACCTATCTCATTATTAGCAAACATTATAGAAACAAGGATTGTTTTATCTGTAATCGCCTTTTTTAAATCTTCAGGTTTTACAAGTCCATATTCGTCAACTGGAAGATATGTTACTTTGAATCCTTCTTTTTCAAGATATCG
>Ga0208154_10098_pt1 | contig 20363 bp, 14 predicted proteins | sample Wag4S2014_11_5_FD_187354 | JGI IMG/M metagenome (GOLD analysis project Ga0208154, IMG submission 187354) | Deep subsurface shale carbon reservoir microbial communities from Ohio, USA - Utica-2 Time Series 2014_11_5 (SPAdes) (version 2) ...
ATTCATAACAATTGGTACAGTGTTGCTAATAGGTATTGATGCTTATTTGGGTAGCAGTATGTTAAGAACCGTATTTGTTAGTATTTATCACATGTTTCCCTACTTCCGTTTAAGCGAATATAGTATAATAAGACGCATTGTTCCTTTTATATGGTGGTTTGAAAAGGCAAAGCGAAATTTTTTTATGCCATATGGATTGAATGTGTTTGACAAAGAACTACTAAAGTTACAACCTTTAGACGGAAGTTATCTTGCTTTGTTATTGGAGCTTGGATTACCTGGTTTGATTTTAATATTAGCATTTATCAGGCTAATTGTACTACATGGGAATGAAGTACTTAAAGTGAATATTAAACAAGACGAAGATGATAATTACAAGTTTGTAAAAATAGCGTTAGCAGCTTTTCTTGCCATATCATTACATGGAATAGGGGAAACGTATATTTTTGTTGGGATTCAATTAGGAAACATTTTATTTTGGGTAATAGCAGCTAATTTATCTGCAAATTATTATAAACTGAAATTAAAAAATAAGGGGAGTTTTTACAGTAAAATTTAATTATAATTAACAATTATTTTTCAAATGGAGTGAGTTTTTGTGCTTAAAACTAAGGTAATTACTTTTCTCACTACAGGACTTAATTACGGTGGTGCAGAGACACAGCTTGTGCATTTAGCTACTCGTCTTAAGAAACGAGGCTGGGATGTGCAAGTAATTTCCATGATCCCTCCTGTGGCTTATGTGGAAGAACTTAAGAGAGCAGGAATACATGTTTATTCTTTGGAGATGCGACGAGGTGTGCCGGATCCAAGAGGACTCTTTCGTTTGGTAAAGATTTTGCGACGTGAAAGACCTCAAATTCTTCACTGCCATATGGTTCATGCTAATCTCTTAGGAAGGATTTCCAGAATTTTTTTTAAAACTCCTATACTTATTTGTACAGCTCATAATATCATTGAAGGAGGGAGAAAAAGAGAAATTGCATATCGTCTTACTGATTGGTTATGTGATTTAACTACACAAGTTAGCCGTGCAGGATTGGAAAGGTATGTACAAATAGGGGCGGTACCTTGCCATAAAGTAATACATATACCTAATGGGATTGATACTGAAATATTTAAACCTGATTTAGAAGCACGAACTCGTTTAAGAAAGGAATTAGGGATTGAAGACAAATTTGTATGGTTGGCTGTGGGGAGATTTGAGGAAGCCAAAGATTACCCAAATATGTTAAATGCTTTTGCTAAGGTAGTTTTAGAGAGAAATGATTCTGTACTTCTAATTGCAGGACAGGGTTCGTTAATGGGAAAAGCCAAGCATTTAGTAGACGACTTGAATATTACAACTCATGTTTATTTTTTAGGAGTGCGTAAAGATATTCCTGCTCTAATGAATGCTGCTGATGCATATGTTATGTCTTCTTCTTGGGAAGGTATGCCCCTTGTGCTTTTAGAAGCTTCTTCTGTAGGTTTGCCTATAGTAACTACAGATGTTGGGGGGAATGGAGAAATTGTTATAGATGGAAAATCTGGTTTCCTTGTTCCCCCAAAGAATTCTGAAGCTTTAGCTCAGACTATGTTAAAAATGATGGACTTAGATGAAAATGTCAGAAAAGAGATGGGGAATTATGGGCGGAGGTATATAAAGGAAAATTATGATTTAGAAAGAGTAGTAGATCAGTGGGAAAGTTTATATTTAGAGCTACTTAAAAGTAAGGGGCTAAAAGTTGGAAGTATATAATTTTCTGTGGGATTTTAAAAGGTGTGTAAAAAAGAGGGGTAGTTATGAAATTAAAGCGTGTAGTCATTAAAAACTTCCGCTCAATCAAACATTTAGAATTTGAGTTTCCTGAAAGTAACTTACTTGTACTTGTAGGGCCCAATAATTCAGGAAAGTCAAATATTATACGGGCTATTAATTTAATTTGTGGAGAAGATTGGGTTAGTTCTGAGAGATTACAGGATTATGATTTTTATTTGAGAGACAAAAGTAAGGAAATAAGAATAGAACTTATTTTTGATAATGGTTCTTCTGCTATATTTTCTTCTTCTTCAAGATGGCCTGAGTATAGAGATGTTTTAGGGAATCTTATTCGAGATCAAAACATTAAAGAAGATTTTCCTTCTACTTATCTAGGAGCTGATCGGGCATTTGATCGCCATATATCTTTTTACGATTGGAGTTTATTAGGGAAAATTCGCAAAACATTTCATAAAAGGGCCTACAATCTTTCAGATAAACTTGAAGAAAGATTTAATGAAATTGTTGATCTATTTGACCAAGTTCCTGGTTTTTCAGAATTCAAAAAAGATTTTGGTAAATTTTTTGAAGAACTACAAGCAGATGTTCCACTAAAAATGTCAATAGACTTTAAGCCGTTTACTCCCAGTAATTATTTCAAAACTATGCATATTCTAGCATCTGATCCTAATCAAAATAGGAGAGATATTGATTTAGACGAATTAGGAGAAGGTACACGAAATTTGATTCTTCTTGCTCTTCTTAGAAGTTATGCTGTTAATTTAAGACAATATGGAGAAGAAATAAGAGGTATTTTAGCTCTTGAAGAACCTGAAATTTATTTACACCCTCAGGCACAACGGAATTTATTTCGCATTTTACGTGAGATTGTTAGCACTGGACTCCAGGTTATTATTTCTACACATTCGAATAATTTCGTTGATACGGAATTTTTTGATTCGATCGGTCTAGTGCGAAAAGTTGATGACCCAGAAAATAAAGGTTGTCAGCATACAACTTTAACTTTGGTTTCAAAAGCTGAGCTTGTAGAACATTGTTACAGAACAGGTGTACCAGAAGGAAAAGCTACTATCGAAAATATTACTGAATATTATAAGAGTACTTCAAATTACCGGCTAAACGAAGCTTTTTTTGCTAGATTTCTCATCCTTGTGGAAGGTGAAACTGAAGAATTAGCTTTACCAGAGTACTTAGCTGCGGTGGGCTTGAATTGCGACCAAAAAGGTGTGTCAGTTATTGCAGTGCAGGGCAAAAATCAGATTCCCAAATATTGGCGTTTGTTTGGTAAGTTTAAAATTCCGATGTTAGTGGTTTTTGACAACGACGATGACGGTGTGGATGCAAAAGGTAGTGATAATCAAAAAAGAAAGTCTAATAAAAACTTAGCAAGTTGTTTTGGTTTGCAATTGGAACAAATTTTACATGGAAAAGCGTGGGATGTTGTAACAAGCGAAAATGAGCCTGCAACACCAATCGTAATTCTGGGTAAAGAATTTGAAACAGCTGTAAAACAAGACTATGAAAACACTAGAACGGAACGAACTCCAACTTATGAAAAAATAGAAGAGGAAGCGCATAATATAATCAAACCAGTATCGAAAAACCAAGCAAAAGGGCTTATTGCTCGATACATAGCTCGGCGAATTCATAGTTTTATGCCAGATTATGCACCTCAATTTGTAAAGCGTATAGCTGAGATAGTAAAAGAAGAATTGGGATTCTATTAGAGGATTCATGAAGAAAATTATTTTTGTAAGTTAATCACGATTATGTACTTTACGTGTTATTTGTAAAGGTAAGAGAAGGTATTAAATGGTATCAGTATAAGGTTTTTTGTGCAAGGAGGCAAAGAAATGAAAATAGCCTATATAATTACACGTGCTGATGCTATTGGTGGTGCTCAGGTCCATGTGAAAGATTTGGCTTATTTTTTAAAAAAACAGGGTCATGAAGTAATAGTATTAGTGGGAGGAACAGGGTCTTTTACTGAGAAATTAAAAGAGTTAGATATACCGTATATTGCTCTAAGACATTTAGTTCGTCCTATTAATCCATTTAAGGATTTGCTTGCATTAAAAGAGATTATCGATGTTTTACGTGAAATAAAACCTGATATTATCTCTTTGCATTCATCAAAAGCTGGATGGTTAGGCCGATTGGCTGCAAAGTGGTTGAAAATACCTGTAGTTTTTACAGCCCATGGTTGGGCTTTCACTGAAGGAGTTCCTAAGAGGCAACAGATAGTTTATAGGTGGGCAGAAAAATTAGCAGCTCCCTTTGCTGGTAAAATAATTACAGTTTCTAACCACGATCGTGAACTTGCTATAAGGTACAAAATTACCCACCCAAGCAAAATTGTTACAATTCATAATGGGGTGCCTGATATTGATAGTACTCTTTTTGCTAAACCTGAAGTTGAACCAGTACATTTAATTATGGTAGCTCGCTTTGAAGAACAAAAAGATCATATTTTATTGTTAGAAACTCTTGAGGAACTGAAAGATTTATCCTGGACATTTGAATTAGTAGGTGATGGGCCATTGATAGGAATAGTTAGAGAGAGAGCTGAAAAGTTAGGAATTTCAGATAAAGTTCAATTTTCTGGTGCTTGTGATGATGTGCCTTTTAGATTGGCAAAAGCACAGATTTTTATTCTAACATCAAAATGGGAAGGATTTCCACGTTCTATTTTGGAAGCAATGCGGGCAGGACTTCCAGTTATAGCTTCTGATGTAGGAGGAGTAAAAGAAGCGGTTATTGATGGACTAACAGGATACATTATTCCAAGGGGAGATAAAGAGGAACTGAAAAAACGTTTGAAGGAACTAATATTAGATTCTCATAAGCGTATTAGGTTTGGATTAGCGGGGCGAAAAAGATACGAAGAGTTTTTTACTTTTGAACGCATGGCCAAACAGACTATGGAAGTGTATCAAGAAGTCATTAGGCAAAAATCTAGCAAAATGTTATAATTTTACGAGGAGTAAAGCAAAATGCTAGAAAATTTTAGCAATAGGGAGTTAGCAATTGGTTTTTGGCTACTCATATTATTGGTTTTAGTGATCTATAAAAAAGATACTAGGCACTCGTTATGGGATCTTCTCAAAGCATTTTTTGACAGAAAATTGATTGGTTGGCATATAAGTATGGTTTTATATGTATCATTAACAGTTTTTATATTGTTTAAAATTGGACTCTGGGAGTTTAAATTATTAAAAGATACTATTATATGGTATATAGTTACTGCTATTCCTTCTACTATAAAATCGATAAACGAAGCTAAAGATATGAAATACTTTAAAGAGATGGCAAAAAATAATCTCAGCATAGGTGTTCTGGTGGGATTTATTGTGGATTCGTACAACTTTTCATTAATCTGTGAAATTATTTTAATTCCTTTGTTTGTTTTTTTATCTCTTATGCTAGGAATTGCTGAACACGAGGTAGAGTATGAAAATAAAGAGTACGAAGTAACAGCTAATCTGTTGAGATACACGACTGCAGGTGTTGGTTTGTTTTTAATATTTAGTTCATTAAACAGATTTTTAAGTGATATAAAAAATATTGTTCTTTTGGAATTTATAAAAGATTTTATTTTACCAATAACTCTTTCAATGATGTTTATTCCATACATATATTTTCTCGTGTTATATTCATCTTATGAAAAACTTTTTATGAGACTGAATTTTAAAAAGACTATTGATGATAAATATAGAACTTTTCTGTATTTGAAGATATTATTGTTCTGTAGATTTAATATTAATAGGGTAAATAATTTTATCGATTATAGTGAAATAATGAAAAGTTATGTCAAAAGCAAAGATGATATAAACCGGTTGTTTAAAAATTATAAGATAAATGCACGTACCCAAAAAGCTTTAAATCTACAACGATAATTCTACCCAAGTGACAAATTATTTTAATAGGTGGTGTCTCTAATGCATACCCATTTTCATAAATTCTTTAAATTAAGCAAATTTATTGTTTTCATTGTAGATTTATTATTAATTCATACAGGATTTATACTTGCGTATACTATCAAATTTGGAACAAATCCGCCAATTGCAAACCTTGAGCCATATTATGAGTTAATTCCTGTGATCACATTGTCTGCTATTATTTTATTTCATATTTATGGTTTGTATACTATCTCACGGAAAAGCTATGGAGATATAGTGTTTTCTTTAATTCTTTCCTTACTGCTGCTGCAGGTTGTAACAGTAGCTTCAACATTTTTTATAAGACAGTTTGCATTTCCACGGAGCATATTTTTTATAGCTTTTGGAATTCAGCTTGTATTGTTGTCCCTGTGGAGATATTTAGTACAAAATGTAAGAAAATATGTGCATGGCGAGAAGAAAGTAATGATTATAGGCGAAAAGGAAGTAGCAGAAAAATTAGCGAAGAAATTAATTTCAAGTTCTAGAGGTTGGTTTGATATAAAGTACATAATAAGTCCTCAAAGATATGATGAGATTATTAATCACATCAATGAAGTAGATGCAATATACATATGCAGTGGTGTTGATGAGAATCTTAAGACCCGTCTTTTTTATGATTCAATGAAATTTAAGAAACATCTTTTTATTGTCCCAAATCTAAGAGATATTCTTTTAGTAAAATCGCAATTTGTACAATTTGATGATGTTCCTGTTATAAGTGTGAATTATCCTTCATTGACTAGTGAAGATAAGTTAATTAAAAGGCTTTTCGATATAGTTTTTTCATTTATTGGTATAGTAGTTACTTTGCCTCTAATGGTAATAATTGCTATGTTGATTAAAGCGACTTCACCCGGTCCAGTGATTTATAAGCAGTTAAGAGTAACAGAGAAAGGCAAGAAGTTTAATGTATATAAATTTAGGACAATGGTCAAAGATGCTGAAAAAATGACAGGACCTGTTTTAGCTACAGAGGATGATCCAAGGATTACAAAAGTAGGCAAGGTGTTAAGGGCGACTAGACTTGATGAACTGCCTCAATTATTTAATGTTTTGAAGGGCGATATGAGCTTTGTAGGTCCCAGACCTGAAAGACCATATTTTGTAGAACAATTTGAAAAGCAGTATCCTTCATACAAGTACAGGCATAATGTAAAGGCAGGGATAACAGGTCTTGCACAGGTATTTGGAAAGTATACGACAGATGTGGACGACAAATTGAGATTGGACCTTATATATATCACAAATTACTCTTTATGGCTTGATATTAAGATAATATTATTGACATTAAAGACCATATTCATAAAAGAAGCATCTTCTGGTGTGAAAAGAGAGATGGAATTAGAAGAGCTGTTGAAATCTTTAAACTATAATGTTTACAGTGAATTAGGAATTACAAAAATAGATAAGTGAGGAGATATATACGATGAAAGTTTTAGTCACAGGTGGTGCAGGCTTTATAGGTTCACATGTAGTAGATTTGCTGATTGAAAATGGATATGAAGTCATAATAGTTGATAATCTTTCAACAGGAAAAGAAGAATTTATAAATAAAAAGGCCATTTTTTATAAAAAAGACATTACAGATGAGAACTTGTGTGAAATATTTAAAAAAGAAAAGCCTGATTATGTGATACATCAGGCAGCTCAGATAGAGGTGCAGAAATCAATTGATAATCCTGTATTTGATGCGAAGGTAAATATACTTGGAACAGTATATTTACTGGAATGTTGCAGAAAAAGTGGTGTTAAAAAAGTTATATACGCTTCATCAGCAGCAGTGTATGGAAATCCTGAATATCTTCCCATTGATGAGAAACATAAAGTAAATCCCATATCTTACTATGGAATATCAAAACACACACCAGAGCATTATTTTGAGGTATACAGGCAATTGTATGGATTGAAATATACGATTTTGCGCTATGCAAATGTATATGGGATAAGACAGGACCCAAAAGGAGAAGGTGGAGTAATATCTATTTTTATAGATAAAATGCTTAAAGGGGAAAGACCTATTATTTTTGGAGATGGAAAGCAAACGCGTGATTTTGTTTATGTAAAAGATGTGGCGAAAGCTAATCTTTTGGCATTGGAAAAGGGAGATAATGAAGTTGTAAATATAAGCACGAATAAACCTACAAGTATAAATGAGCTTGTTGAGATAATGAATAAAATCATGAATGCCTCTTTAAAGCCTATTTATACAGAGCCTCGAAAAGGAGATATAGTACATAGTTATCTTGATAATAAAAAAGCTTTGGATGTGCTTGGATGGAAACCGGAGTATAGTTTGGAAGAGGGGTTAAGGGAGACAATTGAGTATTATAAAGGGAACGTCAAATAAGGCTATGAAGATTCCCTAAAAAATTTCAGGAGGGGCAATTAAATGAAAAAAGGCAAGTCTACAACAGTAGGTTATTTATTGGCCTTTTTCTTGGGGGGTTTTGGAGCGCATCTTTTTTATTATCAAAAATATCTAAAGGCCGTGATATATCTCTTGATTGTCATATTTTCCGCAGGCAAATTGCTCCCTTTGACCATGGTATTGGGTTGGATAGATATGTTTTTTATTAAGAAATGGCAGAAGGAGTATTTAGAAAGGGAAGAAAAGGTTTCAAAGAGGCTTCCCGAAATACCAGGTCAGCTTCCTTTTACAAAGGAAATTACTCAAGCCAGAAAACTTGTTTCTTCTCCAGAAAAAGTTTTACCTCAAAAGGGAAAAGAGAGATTTTACAAGGAAGAAGATATCATACTGCCAGAATATGCTCATCTTGAAACTCCTCGCTACATAAGAAAAGAAATTGAGGAACTAAAAAATTCTGTTAAAGCCAAAAAGTCGAGCTCGCCTTCTATAGAAATTACCTTTTCCACTCGCGATACAGAGTTTATGAAAGATTCAATTAAATACGCTGATATGAAACTCAGGAATGCGGATTTTGTGCCATTGAAGGTGTATTGGACTACTTTTAGAGATTTGGACGAAAGGCAGAAGAGGTGGTATTTCTACTGGAGGCATCAGGCACTAAACGGCAATTATTTGGACACAGATTTGAGCTACGTAATCTTATTTGTTTATGAACTCTTGAACTATACATTCAATCAAAATGCTGCGTTCAACGTTAGTATGATGGTCCGCTTACGGGAGGCGTACAAGGATAGACTTCCTGATCTGGACAGATATATTGTGCCCTGGATAAGGGATATGTTGGTAGAACTGAATGAAATTGAATTGGCTTATAAATGGGGATTAGGGGCAGAACCGTATTCTGGGCTCAATTTTTATCAGATTTTCAAAGAATATCAAGATGATATTAGCAAAATACCTATGGAAGAATGGCGAAAGGTTCTATATGGATATTCAGAAACCACCTTTTTTAAAACCAATGCCCAAAGAGTATATGCTGTTTTTGAACTGGCTTTAAAATTATTTCAAAGGATAAATATAGAAGAGGGATTAGATCTGGAGAAAGCCTGGTTTAAACCAGAAGAAAAAATAGAGACATATCACTTTTTTAATAGCGCAGTAATAGGTCGAAATGTTCCAAGCCGGGTTATAAAGTACTTACAATATGTGCCTACAGATTATTTTTACAATGAAGTAACAGCTTTATTCCGGCTTTCAGAGAATGTTGCTCGATTGCTCGCTGGAGTTACCAGACAGCTTCAAGTAAACGAAGAATTGTTGCCTCCTGGGTTTAAAGAAGCTTTATTAGAGGAAATAAAGAGCTTGGACCTGACAAAGGATGTAGGCCTCAAAAGCCGTTTTTCTCCAGTTAAAGGAGTAAAGAGTCGTTTTTCTCAAGTAGCATCGAAAGAAAAGGAAGAGTCGAAACATATTATACCTCCAAGACCAGTCCAAACCACAGGGATAGACGGCGAGGAAATTGAACCTGAACTGGACTTGCCTGAAATAGACATTCCCGAAAATAGGTCTCGAATCTGCTTGTCTGATGAAGAAGTTGATGTGGAAGGATTTATTTCTTCCTTAACAGAAGAGGAATCTAAATTTATCAGCACATTTTCCAATAGAAAGAAAAGCATAAATGAAGCAGAGGAACAGTTGAGAGATCAAGGTGTTCCTGTAACGATTTTTGTCGAGCAGATAAATGCTAAAGCGGAGGAATATTTAGAAGATGTCTTTATTGAGCTCATAGGAGAAGAGTATGTGATAAACGAAGAGCTGGTAACTGTATGGGAAGAAGTGGAGAGGAGAAATCGGCATGAAAATTAAAAGGAGAGATTCAGCAGATATTTTAAGTGCATTGGCAGGCGGGGTGGTTCCTAAAAGAGGTCTCCAGTATATAATGGTGGGCCGTGAAGCGGAAATGAAACAAATAAGAGAAGAATTAAGAGACATAAAAGAAAATGGAAACTCTATGATCAAGTTTTTTATCGGCGCCTATGGAACTGGAAAAAGTTTTATGCAAAATTTTGTTAGGCAAGTGGGTCTAGAAGAAGGATTTGTAGTTACCAATGCGGATTTTACTCCCCATAGAAGATTGTATGGAAGCGATAATCAAGCTCTGGCCTTGTACAATGAATTGATAAAAAATCTATCAACCAAATCCGCACCCCAAGGGAACGCCCTGCCCATTATTTTAGATCAGTGGATAATGGGTTTGCAAAAGAAAGTAATGGAAGACCTAGATTATGAAGATAAAGCTGTTTTGGAGGAGAGTGTATTTGTTCAAGCAGTAGAGAAAGAAATTGTTAAAGCTGTTTCTCATTTAGATGAGTTAACGGGTGGTTACGATTTTGCAAAAGTTCTAAGTATTTACTATAAAAGTTTTGTAAAGCAAGATAAGGAAAAACAGCGTCAAGCTTTGAGGTGGCTCAGAGGAGAATATTTGACCAAAACCGATGCAATGCGGGACCTAGAAATTAGAGAGATCATTAATGATAGCAATTATTATAGTTACTTAAAAGTGCTGTGTAAATTTGTAAGGCAAGCAGGGTATTCAGGCTTGATTATCAATTTAGATGAAGCAGTCAATCTATATAAGATTACTCATAGGGAAGCCAGAGAAAAAAATTATGACTATATCCTGATGATCTACAATGACATTTTGCAAGGTTCAGTTGAGGGTTTGTATATAACGTTTAGCGGTACCCCTGAGTTTTTAGAGGATGAGCGCCGTGGGCTTTACAGCTACCAGGCATTGAAGCGACGTTTGAAGCCAGCGGTGGAAAAGGAAGAATATCAAGATTTAAGGCAGGCAGTAATGAAATTAACTCCCCTTACACCTGAAGAAACCTTGATTCTATTGATGAATATACGGGATATCCACGCAGCCCATTATGGCTATGAAATAAATGTGACGGACGAAGAAATTCGGAAGTATTTGCTGTGGACATACAAGCGACCAGGGGCTGAAAAGCACATTATTTTAGGAGATGTGGTCAGGCAGTTTATCAGCTTTTTGAATATTAAGATGGAACACCCTACTCTGAATTTTGAAGAATTATATATAGGAGAAGAGACTAGAGAAAACAACTCCTCGGAAAAAGTCATCGACATCCATAAACGTTTTAAAAGAACCCAGCTTTCATAACCTGGGAGGCAAATAAATATGAGCCAAATATTTTATAAGCTATCAGATAAAGTGCAAAAGAAAATATGGGACATGGGATGGAAACATTTTACCCCTATCCAAGAAAAAGCAATCCCTGTGATTATCGATACAGAAAAAGATGTGGTGTTGTCGTCAGGTACAGCTTCTGGAAAAACTGAGGCTGCATTTTTGCCCATCATCAGCAAAATCGAGAAGACAGCTCCTAGCGTTTTGAAGGTTCTTTACGTTTCTCCTCTAAAGGCTTTGATTAATAATCAATTTGAGCGACTTCAAAAATTATGTGAAGAGATGAATATTCCTGTGCATAGGTGGCATGGTGATGTGAGCCAACACAGTAAGAAAAAATTAATTGATAATCCTGCTGGCATATTACAGATTACTCCCGAATCTATTGAAAGCTTGTTCATAAACAGAACACGCTCTTTGAAGCAATTATTTCAGGACCTCGAATTTATTGTAATTGACGAGCTCCACGCTTTTATTAATACAGAAAGAGGAGTTCAGCTCCGATCTCTCTTATCTCGTATTGAGCGATACAGCAAAAAGCCCCCTCGGATCATCGGGTTGTCAGCAACAATCGATAATTTTTCTCTGATTAAAAAGTGGGTTAATTGCAACAATCCAGATAATGTGGAAATCATTGAAGTAAAGGGATTTGAGAGGGACATCTATTACAGTTTAATGCATTTTGAAAAAACTAAAACAGGAAATTATCCTCTGGAATTATACGAAGATATTCTAGAACTGACCCGGAACTATACCTCTTTGATTTTTTTTAATAGTCGGGCGGCAGTAGAAGAGGCTACAGTAATTTTAAATCGTTTAGCTCAAAGGGAGGGCCTGGGAGAAAGGTATTATGCCCATCATTCTTCAATAGCTAAGGCAGAACGGGAATTTGTGGAGAAGCTGATGGCAGAGTCCACTGAGATTAAAAGTGTTATAGCTACAAGCTCCTTAGAACTAGGGATCGATATAGGGGAAATTGATCTGGTAATACAGGTGGATAGTACATTTACGGTTTCCTCTTTAAAGCAGAGACTGGGCAGGTCAGGAAGAAAGCAAGGGGAAGGTCAATATTTGCAGATGTATACCACAGACAAATATGGATTGCTGCAATCTATTGCAGTGATGGATCTCTTGTTGCAAGGTTGGATTGAACCCAGCAAAGGCTATCCGTACCCATATGATATTTTATTTCATCAAATTATTTCTATATGTCACCAGCTGAACGGTATCCCTCTTGAGGAACTTGTTTCATTGATAAGTGAAAACGCTGCCTTTCATGAATTGCCGAAATCAGATATCCGTATATTAGTTGAACACATGATTGAGAAGGAATATTTAGAAATATTGGCTGATACCCAGGAGTTAATTGTAGGCCTAGAGGGAGAACGACTGCTAAGGCAGAAAGATTTTTACTCGGTCTTCATGACTCCAGAGGTTTATGAAGTTTTTTATGGAAATAAAAATATAGGAGAAATCGAAAAAACTTCTCTTTTAAACGACGGAGACAATATCATTCTTGCTGGGCAGCTGTGGAAAATAGAAGAGATAGATTTTCATAAAAATAAAGTATATGTAAAAAAAGCGGTGGATGGAAAGCCTCCTAGATATTCAGGTGGACCAGGACCATTGCACCCCCGTATTCCTGAGCGCATGCACGAAATATTGTGTTCAGACTGTAAGTTTGATTTTATTGATGAGAGGGCCCAGACTGTTTTAGAAGAATTAAGGACACCTTATAGATATTTCAATGTTAAGCCAGACGAAAGGATTGTCTGGAAAACGAAAGAGGGCTTACTATTTGAAACCTTTACTGGCACAAATATTTTTAGAACTTTGATGTGGATGTTGCGCTATTATGGAGTTGACGTGGCAAAAACAGATGGAATCGGACGCATGGAGATTTCCGCCAGTGATGAATTTATCGATATTTTACAGGATATTAAGAGAAGAAAGTGGTCTTTAGAAAATTTATTGCCCTACACTAAAGAACAGGAATTTTTTGTATCCAAATATAGTCATTTCCTTCCCCCAAAATTGCAAATAAAAATGCATGGGGCTCATAATGTGGATATCGAAGGGGTATTGAATTTTTTAGATAAATTCCGTATTAGGATAATAAGTTTGGAATAAATGACAGTTTGAAAAGAATTTCTTTGTTCTGTAAAACTTTTTTCTGTACAGAGTGCCCAGTAAGAGAAGAATGTTTGGCGTTTCGGCTAAAAAACATTTTGGAAAGCTGGCCGGATGGGTTCAGACAGCTTCTTATGTTTTAGATAAAATTTACTGCCGAAAGAAAAGATGTTCAGAATGCGGGATAAGGGAAATTTGCTATGAAAAGGAGTAATGGGGTGAAATTATGAGAATTCTCCATACGGCAGACCTTCATTTAAAGGAATACGGAGACGAAAGATGGGAAGCTTTAGAAGAATTAATAGAAGTGGGGAGAAAAGAGAAAATCAATCTCTTGGTGATAAGTGGTGACCTTTTTGATACCGAGGTAGAGGTAGAAAAATTAAGGCCCCATTTGAGAAGTATTTTTTCTGACAATGATTTTAAAATTCTTATAATCCCTGGAAATCACGATAAAAGTGCTTACACTAAGGGTATGTATTGGGGCGAAGATGTGACGATTTTGACCCATCTCCATGAACCTTTTGAATTAGAAACAGTCAGAGTGTGGGGTATGCCTTTTGAAAATATAGAAGGTAGAGAAATGGTGCAAAAAATTCGAACCTTGGAAGACAGGCTGATTCCGGACAAGACCAATATTTTACTTTATCATGGAGAATTGGTGGATAGCTACTTTGCCCGGGAGGATTTTGGTGAAGAAGGAGAAGGCAGGTATATGCCGGTGAAACTTTCTTATTTTGAAGGTTTAAACCTACAGTATATACTGGGGGGACATTTTCATTCTCGCTATAACGTATGGGAAGTAGAAAAAGGCAAATATTTTGTTTACCCTGGATCTCCAGTTTCTGTTACTAAAAAGGAAACAGGTCAGCGCAAAGCAAATATTTTTGAAATAGGAGAGCCTCCCCAGGAATACCTTCTCGATACTCTACACTTTGAGGAAGTTACTTTAAAACTAGACCCTTTTGATCCTCGTCATCCTTTAGACATATTAGAGAACTACCTCAAAAATCTCCACCCCAAAGCCCAAGTACTTTTAACCGTATCTGGGTACCTTCATGGGGAAAAGTTGGGGATGGGGGAGGAAGAATTAGTGGAAAAGGTGAGAAAATTAGCTTCAGGAAAAATTGCAGGGGAAAACTACCAGTTTAGAGATATAAGCAGGATATGGGAAGACGACCTTTTTAAAAAGTTTTTAGAAACCCTAGAGAAGGAGGGCGTTGAAGAAGAGGAAAAAAAGCATTTGTCTGACTTAGTCCTCCAAGCCATAATGGAGGTGAGAATATGAGAATAAAGGAATTTTTAATTACTCGCTATGGCCCTCTAGGTTACAAAACTAAATTTGTGCTGGGGAATTTTACTCTGTTTGTAGGGAAAAATGAGAGCGGAAAAACCTTGACCATAGAGGCACTTATAAAACTTTTATTGGGAAAAAACGTGAAAGATTTTGAAAATATAGATAGAGTAGAGGAAAATCCAGAGGGGTATGTAGTTTTGGAGACAGAGCAAGGAATGGAGGTCAAGCTCCCCGACAAGGGTACTCTGATCCAAGTGACAGGATTGAGTCCCACAGATTGCCGCAATATTTTCATAATAAGAAATAGCGACCTTTCCCTTGATAAAGAGGGGGCTTTCTATACTGAGGTGACTGACAGGCTGATGGGCCTTCGTTCAGAAGAAATCAATAAAATAAAAGAGAAATTGAGGGAAATAGGTAAGATAACTCCCACTGGTATTTTTCGCAATGTAGGAGAGGAAAAATTGAAAGATAGGATAGAGAAAGGACAAAGGCTCATAGAAGAGATAGATGAATTACATAAAAGAATAAACGAAGAAGGGCTTGAAGATTCTGAGCTGGAATATGTAAAGACAGCCGAAGAGATAGAAAAGCTAAAAAATGAGTTAGAGGAATTGGAAGAGGCCCGAAAAAGGGAAATATACGAAAAAGCTGAAAATGCTCTAAAGGAGATATATGAGTACTCAGAAAGGCTTAAAGCGCTAGAGGGGTTCAGCGAAGCTGAATGGCAAAAATGGAGAGACCACGAAAGGGATATAGAGCAATATCATAGGGAAAAGGAGGGGGCTTTAGAGGAACTACAAAAAACAGAAGAAGAGCTTCAAAAACATGAGAACAGATACGCAGTGCTAAAAGAGGAATTTGAGATTTTGGAGGGGAGAAAGAAAAAGCTAGAGGAGAATATTAAGCCGGAGCTGATAAATTACGAAAAACAGAGGGCAGAGTTTCGAGCGTGGGAAACCAAAAACAGCTTTTGGCAGCCTCTGGCTTACGCTTCTTCAATTCTTTTAGCCTTTTCTCTCTTGGGGTTATTTTTTAAATATTCCTCCTGGATGATCTTTTTGACATTTGTATTTTTGTTATCTGCCGTAGTTTCTTGGGCTTATAGCTTTCAATTTTGGCGCAAAAAGGGGCATCTAGAAAGTTTATTTGAAAAGATCCGACTGGCTCTGGCAGAGCTGGAGTTGGAGGGAGAGACCCTAGAAAAATCTTTGGCTCATATCCAAAGATTTGAAGAGACATATCTTCAAAAAAACAAGGATAAAGAAGATATGGAAAGACAAAAAGAGAGATTAGAGAATAAAATTGAGCAATTAAGGGGGAGAATAGAAAATCTAGAGGAAAAGATTAGAAGTGTACAAAATGTCATTGCTAGGATAAAAGAAAATTCAGGAGAGGAGACCCTAGAGGGTTATAAGAAAAAAATAGAAGAGAAGAAGGATTTAGAAACAAAAATAAAGGGAGCGGAACGGGAGTTAAGAAGCCTTTTAGGAGGAGAAGCTATTTCCTACTGGGAACAAGCCATAGAAGAGCTATCGTCTTACAAGGATAAGGCTCTGGGAAGAAAATATGACGAAAAAGAGGTAGACCATTTAAGGAGAAAACGGCAACAGTTAGAAGAAAAATTAGAAACCCTAGAAAAGCAGAGGGAAAATATAAAGAGAATGATGACGGAGATAGAGAAAAGGGCTGGAGAAATTTTGCGTTCAGAAGAATATTTGTACTGTCATACCCTGGCCGATTTAGAAAAAATCAAGGAAGAGTTGCAAAAATTTATACAAGAAAATGAAACCCGGAAAAACAGGGTTTTAACTGCCATTAGAATTTGGGAAAAAATAGATAAGGAAGAAAAGGAAAAGGTAGCTACCTTATTTGGTGAAGATAGCTTGGTGTCTAAATATTTTGCTGTAGCCACTGAACATCGCTACAGAGGAGTAGTTTACCACCAAGAAAGAGGTACGGTAGAGGTGGTACGAGAGGATGGAGCCCGACTTTCTACCGAAAAATTGTCAGGCGGAGCCTATGACCAATTGTACTTCGCTATAAGGCTGGCCCTAGGCAAAAAGCTTTTGGCTTCTTCTGGAGGTTTCTTTATCTTGGACGACCCTTTTATAAAAGCTGATCCCTACAGATTAAGGAAACAACTTCAAATGGTGAAAGAAATGGCCTATGAGGAGGGATGGCAGATAATTTACTTCACGGCCAAGGGAGAGGTTGAAGAAGCCCTTAGGGAAGAGAAAGAAAAAGGAGAAATCACTTACTTTAAAATAGAGGACTTCTCACATGAGGAAGAATAAAGTTCCAAAGCTCAATAAGTTTTAAAAGACGTCGATGAATTAAAGGAATAAATCTTCTTTTCCCCAAAAACTTTTAGTTTCAATGTTTTAGAAACCATAGGTATGTGAGTTTGGTGCTCTAATTTGACGTTATAAAGTGACATTCCAGAGCTTTTAAATGCTGTTGATATTTTTGCACTAACATCTTTACGGGAAGGTCTTCCAAGAGCTATAATGGAAGCAATGGCAGCAGGTAAACCTATTATTGCCACAAATGTAAGAGGAAATAGAGATTTAGTTGTAGATGGTGTTAATGGGTACTTAGTTTCTGTAAATGATGTAGAAGCAACAGCTGAAGCAATTACAAAATTAGCCGAAGATAAAACGTTGAGAACCAAAATGGGAGAAGAGGGTAAAAGGATTATACAAGATTATGCTATTGAGGAAGTTTTAAAAGAAATGGATGAGATATATGGTTTATACATTTAAAATCTATTGTTGTAAATTAATATATAAAGTGATATTATGTAAAAAGATAAAAGCTATATAGGTGGTGTTTAGATGGACACGTTTTTGCACAAATTTCCTAAATTAGGTAAGTTAATTATTTTTCTGATGGATTTGATATTAGTCCATGTAGGCTTTGTGATTGCATATATTATAAGATTTGGAATTAATCCACCAAAGCATAATTTTCAACCTTATTATGAATTAGTACCGGTAATTATACTGATATCTATTATTTTATTTCATATTTATGGTTTATATAATACCTTGCATAAAAATTATAGTGATATAGTTTTTTCGTTGATAATTTCTTTGTCACTGTTACAGATTTTAACAGTTGTGTCGACCTTTTTTATAAGACAATTTGCTTTTCCCCGAAGTATATTTGGCATAGCTTTAATAATCCAAATAGGATTGTTGTCATTATGGAGATATATAGTACAAAATGCGATAAAACATGCGCATGGTGAAAAGAATATAATGATCGTTGGGGAAAAGGATGCGGCGGATAAAATAGCCAAGAAATTAATTACGAGTTCACGCGGATGGTTTGAAATAAAATATATAATAAGTCCTGAAAAGTACGATGAAATCATTAAACATTTTGATGAAATAGATGCTGTTTATATATGTAATGATGTTAAAGAGGATATAAAAACACGACTTTTTTATGACTCAATGAAGTTTAAAAAACATCTTTTTGTTGTACCAAATTTCAGAGATATTCTTATGGTTAAATCGCAATTTGTGCAATTTGATGATGTGCCGGTTGTGAGTATAAATTCTCTCTCATTAACAGAAGAAGATAAATTTATTAAAAGAGTATTTGACGTTGTTTTTTCAATTATTGGAGTAGTAATTACTCTTCCTTTAATGGCAATAATTGCTTTGATAATTAAATTAACATCCCCTGGACCAGTAATTTACAAGCAGACAAGAATAACGGAAAATGGTAAGAAATTTAAAGTATATAAGTTTAGAACAATGTACAATGATGCAGAAAAGATGACGGGGCCTGTTTTAGCCACAGATAATGATCCAAGGATTACAAAAGCAGGTAAAATATTGAGAGCGACCAGACTTGATGAGTTGCCTCAATTGTTCAATGTTTTAAAGGGAGATATGAGCTTTGTAGGCCCTAGACCTGAGAGACCATATTTTGTTGAACAATTTGAAAAACAATATCCATCCTATAAGTATAGGCATAATGTAAAAGCGGGTATAACAGGACTTGCACAAGTATTTGGAAAATATTCAACAGATGCGGATGACAAGTTGAGATTAGACTTGATATATATTAAGAATTATTCATTTTGGTTGGATCTTAAAATAATATTGCTTACTTTAAAAACTGTATTAACTAAAGAAGCTTCTTTTGGAATAAAGGAAGACGTGGAATTGGAAGAATTGTTAGAAAGTCTAGATTACAATGTTTACAGCGAATTAGGTATCACTAAAATAGAAAGGTAAGGGATACATAGATGAAAGTTTTAATTACAGGTGGAGCAGGTTTTATAGGTTCAAACATAGCGGATTTGTTGATTGAAAATGGCTATGAAGTTGTAATAGTTGATAATCTTTCAACAGGAAAACATGAGTTTATAAATAAAAAGGCGGTTTTTTATAATAAAGACATTACAGATAATGACTTGTATGAAGTATTCGAAAAAGAAAAACCTGATTATGTGATACATCAGGCAGCTCAAATAGATATCCAAAAGTCAATTAAAGAGCCTGTATTTGATGCAAAAGTAAATATCTTGGGTACAGTGAATTTGTTGGAATGTTCTAAAAGTTATAAAGTGAAAAAAATTATATATGCTTCATCAGCAGCGGTATATGGAGATCCTGAGTATCTTGCTATTGATGAAAAACATAAGGTAGATCCTATCTCCTACTATGGGATATCAAAGCATACACCAGAGCATTACTTTGAAGTATATAGTCAATTGTATGGCTTAAAATATACAATTTTACGCTATGCAAATGTGTATGGGATAAGACAGGACCCAAAAGGGGAAGGTGGAGTAATATCTATTTTTATAGATAAAATGCTTAAAGGAGAAAGACCTATTATTTTTGGAGATGGAAAACAAACGCGTGATTTTGTTTATGTAAAAGATGTGGCAAAAGCCAATCTTTTGGCATTGAAGAGGGGAGATAATGAGGTTGTAAATATAAGCACGAATAAGCCTACAAGTATAAATGAGCTTGTTGATTTGATGAATAAAATCATGAATACCTCTTTAAAGCCTATTTACGCAGAACCTCGTAAAGGCGATATAGTACATAGTTATCTTGATAATAAAAAAGCTTTGGATGTGCTTGGATGGAAACCGGAGTATAGCTTAGAAGAGGGATTGAGAGAGACAATTGAGTATTATAGGGTGAAGTATGCAGAAGATGAGGTTGCAATCAGTAGGGGAGAGTAGCACTTATATTTTATAGATTAAAGTATTTAAACGTAAATGAGAACTATAGTAAGAATAATTAAAAAACTCATTGTATAATTTTAGTAAACACGAAAGGTATATAATTTAAAATAGGGGGATATTTTGATAAAAAACGCCACTTTTTATATTTCGATAAGTGGTGCTTTTTTTGTGTAACAATACTTCGAAGGGTAGACTTTTTACGTAAATATGGTATAATTATTTTAGTTTGCTCTTTGTTGTAAAATGGAGGATTAAAAATAATCCTGTTTGTCCAAGATGCGGGAAAATAACATCCAAAATTTATGATTATGGAGTACAAAGAATAAAAGATGTAATTAATCATAGTAGACATAGAAGAAGATGCACTTTTAATCTGTTCAAAAGACAAGGTGTAGAATGCGAAAATGTATGTGAATTTGTGTAAGTAATGAAT